>JACCDI010971177.1_pt1 | contig 41607 bp, 44 predicted proteins | sample 7442791 | NCBI WGS metagenome assembly JACCDI01 (sample SAMN15323434, study PRJNA562643) | freshwater metagenome | isolation source: river surface water | place: USA:Blue River Watershed | collected 2017-08-15 | reverse complement strand
GGTAAGAAAACGGAGTGTTGAGGCACGAATCAACGACGACTCAGGCACATTACAGATTGCGAGGCTGTCCGATAGGCCGAGTGAGATCGCGTGCTGAAGACTGGCCAGCGTATCGGCGGTCTCGCCCGACTGGGAAATGGTGATGACGAGCGTGTGGGGCAGGGCCACACTCTCGCGATAACGATACTCGCTGGCGATCTCGACTGACACAGGAATCTTGGCGATCGATTCGAGCCAGTACTTGGCGACTAACCCTGCGTGATAGCTGGTGCCGCAGGCCAGGATCAGAATCTGTTGTGTCGTCTGAAGGATGGGTGCTGCCTCATGTCCAAATAGTGCGGGCGATAGCGCGGAGGCGCCCATCACCTCTTCGAGCGTTGCGGCAACGGCACCGGGCTGCTCAAAGATCTCCTTTTGCATGAAGTGGGCATAAGGCCCAAGCTCGATGGCATCGAGTGATAGAGAGCTCTTGGTCGCCGGCCGGTCTACTGGCTGATTAGCACGATCGACAATGGAGACTTGATCGGGTGTAAGACAGACGAGATCTCCGTCTTCGAGATAAATGATCTCGCGCGTGACCTGAAGCAGTGCAGACGTATCAGACGCAAGAAAATTTTCTCCGCCCAAGGCCTTGTGTGATGGATCACCAAGACCGATCAAGAGCGGCGCTCCCTGACGCGCCCCAATGATCAGGCCCGGATCTTGGTTACAGATGACGGCAATCGCATAGGCCCCCGATAGCTCAGCACGGGCTGCCGCGACCGCTTTTTGAAGTGAGGGCGATGCCTGGCGAAAGTGATGAATAAGATGGGCGATGACTTCGGTGTCGGTCTCAGAGACAAAGACATAGCCTTTCGCCTGGAGCATCTGCCGCAGTGGCTCATGGTTCTCGATAATGCCGTTGTGGACAACACAGACTGCGAGGCCATCTCGCTCGGATAGGTGCGGGTGTGCGTTGTCGGTGGTGACGCCCCCGTGGGTAGCCCAGCGCGTGTGGGCAATACCGACCCGAGCCGTGAGTGTCTGTGACTGCGCTTCGAGTTCAGCGACACGGCCGACGGCTCGGACCCGTTCAATACCGGTCGTCTGCGCAATGGCAAGACCAGCAGAGTCATAGCCTCGATACTCGAGCTTTTTCAGGCCTTCAATCAGGACGGGGACAATATTCCGCGGATTTTGCTGGGCGGCGACAGCGCCGACAATGCCACACATCTCAGTGCGCCTTCTTGTGGGGGCGTTGGTAAGTCTTCAACGACACCTGCGGGCTTCTTGACAATGTCAACGTCTGCGCGGGCGCATCTTGGGTCAGAGTTGTTCCGGCGCCGAGGGTGGCACCCTTGCCCACGGTCACCGGTGCAACGAGTTGCGTGTCTGAGCCAATAAAGGCGTCATCCTCAATCACGGTGCGGTGTTTCTCTGCACCGTCGTAGTTACAGGTGATCGTGCCTGCGCCGATATTCACCCGTGCACCGACAGTGGCATCGCCGAGATACGACAAATGATTCGCCTTTGATCGAGGGCCGAGTTCGGTATTTTTGATTTCGACAAAATTGCCCACATGGGCCCCTTCGCCCAGTTGAGATCCCGGACGAATCCGAGCGTACGGCCCGACCACTGCCTTGGGGCCGATGATGGCCTGATCAATCGTACTGAAGGCCTCGATCTGAGCCCCGCTATCAATCTGGGTATTGCGTATGACACAGTAAGGGCCAATGGACGTGCCGCGGCCAATGGTGACCTCGCCTTCGAAGATGCAGCCCACATCGATGGAGACATCCGATTCGCATCGCAGCGTTCCCCGGATGTCAATCCGCTCGGGGTCCATGAGACGAACCCCCTGATCCATGAGCGCCTGGGCGCGTTGACGTTGAACACGACGCTCAATGTCAGCGCGCTGCGGCTGGCTGTTTACCCCCAGAATCTCGTCTTCTGATGTTGGCATGACACTACCGATGGGATGTTTGTCTTTCGAGGCCATGGCAATAATATCCGTGAGATAAAACTCGTGTTGGCTGTTCTGATTCGTGAGCTGCCCGAGCCAACGAATGAGGGGCACGGTTGGAGCGATCAGAAATCCGGTATTGATCTCTTGAATGGTCCGAATTTCCGGCGTGGCGTCCTTTTCTTCGATAACAGCGACGATCTCATCGGCTGCATTTCGAACGATTCGTCCATAGCCGAATGGATCCGAAAGTCTTGCGGTGAGGACTGCCATGCCTTGATGACGAAGGGCTTCGGCTTTTAGTCGCGATAGCGTCTCGCTGGTGATCAGGGGCACATCCCCATAGAGAATCAACGTGGGAACATCGGGTTCTAAAAAAGGAATGGCCTGTTGAACAGCATGACCGGTGCCCTGTGGCGGATCTTGAACGGCCCAGTCGATCGGGCACCGATCTTGCACGCGGGAATCAGTCTTTTTGGAAGTCGTCGTCAGCACCCATTGACGCACCTGATCGGCGCCGTGACCAACGACAAGGATCAGTCGCGTCGGTGAAAGCGTCATGGCGGTCTGGAAGACATGACCTAGCATCGGCACACCTGCAACCGGGTGGAGTACTTTCGGCAGTTCGGATCGCATCCGACTGCCTTTGCCTGCTGCAAGAATGACGATATTCATCGCGTTGGCTTAGATATGGCGGGCTTCACCGCCATGACCATGGCGTTGGTTTGGTGAGAGGAACGATCCGATCACCATGCCGAGCGCGCTTGCGAAAAGACCAATGAGCTGAGGCTCTCCCGGCCCTTCAAAACCGGTGATCTCTAAGACAATCCAGGTAGACAATCCCATGGCAATCGCAAGGCCTGCGCCAAGGTTACTCGCTCGCTTCCAGAATAGTCCAGCGGCCAGCGGCACAAAGGCGCCCGCCAATGTAATGCGATAGGCATGCTCCACCATCGTGTGGATGCTGGAATCTGTGGCGATCGCGTAATAGGTCACGATGGTCGTGAAGATCAGCACGGTGATCCGCGTGGCCCAGAGAAACTGACCGTCGGTCATTCGAGGCACAAATCCCTTCAGCACGTTTTCAGTAAACGTGACAGATGGCGCAAGCAGTGTTCCCGATGCGGTGCTCATGATCACGGAGATCAATGCGCCGAAGAAGACGACCTGCATGACGAACGGCATATGGTTCAGGATGAGCGTCGGCAGAATCAGCTGGGAGTCTTCGACGAGGAGTCGCTTCACCATCTCAGGGTCGATGATATTGGCGGTGTAGGCGAGAAATAACGGTACTGCTGCAAAAAAGAAATAAGAAATCCCGCCGAGCGTAGTGCCCCAGACGGCAACCGTCTCGTTTTTGGATGAGTTCACGCGCTGGAATACATCCTGCTGCGGAATGGATCCCAGGGCCATGGTGACCAGTGCGGCAATCCATCCCAGCATATCAATGAGATCGAGCGTCGGCAGAAATTCAAACTTGCCCTCTGCAGAGGCCTTCGCGATGACATGGGCAACGCCCCCCGCCTGATCTGCGGCGTTGCTCGTGACCAGCAGCAGACCAATCACAATGACAATCATCTGCACAAATGTCGTCAGTGCCACCGACCACATGCCGCCAAAGATGGTGTAGACCAAGACCACCCCTGCACCGATCAACATGCCTTGGTTGTTACTGATAAGACCCTCGGAGAGCACATTAAAGACAAGTCCCAGCGCCGTAATCTGTGCGGCGACCCATCCGAGATAAGAGACGATGATGCAGATGGATAAGAGGAGTTCCGTCTGACGGTTATAGCGCACGCGGAAATAGTCACCAAGCGTGATCAGGTTCATCCGATACAGTGGCCGTGCAAAGATCAGACCAAAGAGCACGAGGCACAGGGAGGCGCCTAGTGGGTCAGAAATCAGGCCTCGAAAGCCTTGTTCCAGAAACGTTGCGGAGATACCAAGAACGGTCTCTGCACCGAACCAGGTCGCAAAGACCATGGCCAGCACCATCACCAACGGCAGGTTACGACCGGCAGTGATGTAGTCCTTTGCGTTGTGAACCTTGGTAGCACCGTAAAGACCGATCGCGATTGACGCGACAAGATAGGCGAGCACAAGCCAAAGCAGCATCTCGAAAGACCTTATAAAGATGAAAGGGAAAAAACAGCCCCGATTATAGGAGCCAGGGCTGGGCCAGGATTAGTCCAAGCAGAAGGGTTAGCACCACTAATAGGGTCAGGTTCAGCCATTGCAGTCGGCGGGTCTGTCGCTGCGCCTGCTCGAGCGCTGCGATCTTCTGCTCAAGTGGCTGGCTGGGGTCTCGGCTGGCCTTCAGCAGGGCCTGATGCACCAGTCTTGGGAGCTGCGGCAGGGTCTGTGCCCACTGCTCGGACTCTTTCATCAGTCCGCGTCGCAAAGCGGAAAAGCCAATCTGGTCCCGCATCCATCGCTCCAGGAACGGCTTCGCGGTCTTCCACAGGTCAAGATCCGGGTCGAGCTGACGGCCAAGGCCCTCCACATTCAGGAGCGTCTTCTGCAGCAGCGTCAGCTGCGGCTGAATCTCGACGTTGAATCGACGGGAGGCCTGGAACAGGCGAACCAGGACCTGACCGAGGGAGATCTCTTTTAGCGGCCGGTCGAAATACGGCTCACAAACGCCACGAATCGCCGACTCTAGTGCATCGACACGGGTATCGGCAGGTACCCAGCCGGATTCGACATGCAGTTCGGCGACGCGTCGGTAGTCCCGTCGGAAGAAGGCGAGGAAATTGTGGGCGAGATAGTTTTTATCGAAGTCTGACAAGGTGCCGACGATTCCGAAATCCAGGGCGATGTAGTGCCCAAAATGGGCCCCTCGATCCGCGACCAGGATGTTGCCTGGATGCATGTCGGCATGAAAAAACCCATCACGAAAGACCTGAGTGAAGAAAATTTCAACCCCTTCGGTCGCCAGTTGTTTCAGCGAGATGCCTTCTGCGGTGAGGCGCTCAAATCGATTGATGGGAATGCCGTAGATACGCTCCATCACCAGGACGTCCTGGCGGCAGTAGTCCCAGATCATTTCGGGGATCTGCAACAACGCAGAGTCTGCAAAGTTGCGGCGTAGCTGGCTCGCGTTAGAGGCTTCACGAATGAGGTCGAGCTCATCGTGGAGATAGCCATCAAATTCTTCAACGTTCTCGACCGGCTTCAGTCGTCTGCCGTCTGTTGAGAACCGTGCGACAAATCGTGCAATGAGTTTCAGTAGACCAAGATCCTGTTCAATGATCTCAAGCATGCCGGGCCGAAGCACTTTGACGGCGACCTCGCGCCCATCGCGTAGTTGTCCCATATGCACCTGGGCAATGGAGGCGCTGGCCGTCGGCATGACTTCAAATTCAGAAAAAATGGCGTCGATCGGCTGACCCAGCGAGCGTTCAATGGTGGCAATCGCCTGGGCAGAATCAAATGGGGGCACCTGGTCCTGTAACTTGGCAAGCTCGTCGGCAATATCTTCTGGCAACAGGTCACGCCGGGTAGACAAGACCTGCCCAAATTTCACAAAGATGGGCCCAAGCTGTTCAAGGGCCATTCGGATGCGCGCGCCGCGCGGTGCGGTCGCACGGCGGCCGAATCGGGATACGGCAATCAGTCCATTCAGGAGTGCGGAATCAAAAGTCTTTGCGGCACCATTGAAGGCGAGCTGATCGAGTCGAAACCGAAGCACGACACGAATAATAGTGAGTAGCCGAAAAAACGATCGCATAGACAGACTACTGGCGTACTGGAGGTGAAGGCTGAAAGACGAGAGTGTGCGCCTCTTCGCGTCCAAACTCAAAAGGATCGAAGGCCTTGTCTCCTTCTGGATTGGGCGTCTGGTCGGGTCGCAGGTCTCGGAAGTTAAACAGTGACCGATCTAAAAGGTGCGATGGCGCCACGTTCGTCAGTGCCTGAAACATGGACTCTACGCGACCCGGAAACCGCCTCTCCCAGTCGTTGAGCATCTGTTTGACCTGCTGACGCTGAAGGTTTTCCTGCGAGCCACAGAGATCACACGGGATGATTGGAAATTCACGAATCTCAGCCCAGCGCGCCAGATCTTTTTCTTCGCAATAAGCCAACGGACGAATCACGATATGCCGACCATCGTCCGAGACGAGCTTCGGCGGCATGGCCTTGAGTTTGCCGCCGAAAAATAGGTTTAAAAACATTGTCTGGAGAATGTCATCGCGATGATGCCCAAGCGCAATCTTGGTGGCGCCAAGTTCGGAGGCAACGCGATAGAGCACGCCACGACGAAGCCGGGAGCAGAGAGAGCACATGGTCTTTCCCTCGGGGATCACTCGCTTGACGATCGAATAGGTGTCCTGATCTTCGATGTGAAAACGTACGCCCTGCGCCTTGAGGTAATTGGGCAGGGTGTCCTTTGGAAACCCTGGATGCCCTTGATCGAGATTGACTGCGATCAGTTCAAAATCGATGGGGGCGCGACGGCGCAGGCTTAAAAGTAGATCGAGCAGTCCGTAGCTATCTTTGCCTCCCGACATGCAGACCATGACACGGTCACCCGCTTCAATCATGTTGAAGTCGATGATGGCCTGTCCTGTCAATCGGTGCAGTCGCTTCGATAACTTATTCGTTTCAAAGGCAATCTTGTCGTGTGCATTCATGATCTTGCACCCGCCCAACGAAAGATTTCGATGCCGACAGTTTTACAGTCGGGATAGACATCGGGTTTCTGACTCTCGACGCGAACGGCGCGCACGAGAGGCTGTGAAAGACATAAGGCTGCAATCTCATCAATCAGCGTCTCTTGCAGATTGAAATGGCGAGACTGGGCAATTCGCGCGACCTGCTGTCGAATGAAGTCATAGTCCAGAACATCATCAACCTCATCCCGGCACGAGGTGCTCTGGGCAATTGGGACAAATAGATCCACACTGATCAAGATGCGTTGACGCGCTTGTTTCTCAAAGTCATGAAAGCCGATTGATGCTTCAATCGAGAAGTCATTAAGAAAGATCCGTCGGCAGTCGGCAAGGCGGGGGTCGAGAAGGTTCATGATCGGATCATCATCATGACATCACGGGATTGGGCCATCAGGTGCTGGCCGCCATCAACGAGCAGCATCGTGCCAGTCACGGCACGTGCCTGGGCGGCCCATACCACGGCGTCGGCAACCTCCTCCGGTCGGCTTGACGCGCCCAGTGGTGTCATCTGGTGGGTCTTGTGAAATTCCTCTGCAGTCTGATCGCCCGATGCAAGCGTAATGCCGGGCGCAACTCCAACCACGCGAAGGATGGGGGCATAGGCCATTGCAGACAGTCGGGTGGCCTCGAGCAGCGCAGACTTCGATAGCGTATAAGCAAAAAAATCGGGATTTGGGTTGGCCAGCTTCTGATCGAGGAGGTGAATGACAACTCCCATCGGGTCTTGGCCAGGCGGATGGGCTGGTTTTAGGTGGGCGTAGAGCATCTGACTGAGCAATGTCGGTGCGATGAGATTGGCGGCCATGTGATCGTGAATGCTGGCAGCACTCGTGGCCTCGGGCCGATCAAACGCAAAGCGTGAGGCGTTGTTCACGATCGCGGACAGTCTAGGAAAGCGGGAGCACACGGCGTCAAACAATGGCGCAATCGTCTGGGCATCACTTAAGTCAGCGGCAAACGCATCCGCCTGTCGACCCAGACTGCGAATGGCGTTGACGGTGTCCAAAGCCTCTTGTTTCGAAGACCGATAATGAACAGCAATATCCCATCCCGCGGTCGCCAAGGCCAATGCAATCACACGACCGAGTCGTGTTGCGGCACCAGTGACCAGGCAGGCACGGGCAGTGGGGTGCGATTCAGAAGCGGATAGTTGCATACCCGAAGTGTAGCTTTGATACCCTGGACCCTCATGCAGACACTATTGGAACTGATTGCCCAGCGCATCCGAGCGTCAGACGGCTGGATTGGGGCTGATGACCTGATGCAGATGGCGCTCTACAGCCCGGGACTTGGCTATTACACCGGGGGCGGTCAGCCCTTCGCCCTGGCGCAAGAACCCCACAGCGGACGCGGGGACTTTGTCACCGCACCGATGCTGGGACCCTGGCTTGCCGAGGCCATCGTGCGCTGGGCGACGCCGCTCTGGTCCTATGTGTCGCCATCCGCGTCGGGGCGACAGTGCATTCGCGAATTTGGTGCGGGTCGCGGGGACCTCGCGGCAGCGCTGCTGGCGCGGGGAGAATTCTCGATGGAGCTCATCGAGGTCAGTGCCGGGCTCCGGCAGCTTCAGGCGAAGACGACTGAAGGGCTTGGCACGATTGTCTGGCGTGACCAGTTAGTGTCGGGCTTTGCAGGGCTTGTGATTGCCAATGAAGTCCTAGACGCGATGCCTGTGAAGTGTTTCGAGTGGGCGGGAGATGACAAAGTCCTAGAGTGGGGCATTGCTCTGGGACCCGGCGCCGATGCTGATTCGCCGTTCTGCTGGCAGAGCCGACCGGCGACCGACCCGATGCGCCAGGCAGTATTGACACGCAGTCAGGCGGCGGCTGCCCGTGGGTGGCCTTGGCCGGTGGGCTATCGCGGTGAGTGGTGTCCGTGGACCGCGCCGTGGATTCGTGCACTTGCCGACAGCATGACTTCTGGGGCTGTGCTGTTAATTGACTATGGGGCTGCGCAGCCAGAGCTTGATCATCCTGGCCGGTCTCAGGGGTCTCTTGCGGCGCATTATCAGCACCAGCGGTTTGATCATCCTCAGGCATTGCTGGATCGACTCGGGCGACAGGACCTTACGGCGCATGTGAATTTCAGCCACGTGGCGCAGGCCGCGCAGGATGCAGGGTTCGCGGTCTCTGGGTTTGTCACCCAGTCGCGGTTTATCTTAGAGAGTGGACTGATGGATCATGCCCAGACCATGATCGATGCCATGACTGATCCGATGGCGCGCATTCGCGCGCTTCAGTCGTTTCAGACCCTTGTGATGGAGTCTGAAATGGGCGAGGTATTTAAGTGTCTGCTGTTGACCAAGGGGCTCCCGGATGCAGCGGTAGAACAACTAACGGCCTGTGGTTTTGCCGGTGGCGATCGTCGCGAGAGTCTCTGGGCGTAGCAATCAGTGCGTTGGTGTTGGGCGATCGCGAAACAGGGGATGGTCTGCCAGCATTGAGGCCCGTGTCTTGAAGACGACCTGCTCAATCGGTTCTCGAGTCGCCTCTGCCTGAGTCGCCGCTTGTGCGACTGCCATCGTGACCTCGCTGGACTGAAGATAGGTCAATACCTGAACAAGTTGGTCATGCGCATGGCGGGTGAGTAGTCCTTTGATATCGAGGCAGCCAAGGAGCAATAGGAACCGATCGGGCTTTCGAAGTGCATCCCCTTGGGTTAGCCATTTGAGCAGATGGGTCGCCCTCTCAGGATCTGACGTATCTTGGAGAAGTGCGTCGATCGCTTTCGCGTCGGCGGACTGCCGAATGACTAACTGGGCAAGTTCTTGACAGGCCTTCGGAGCCTTAAAGACTGCTGGGTCTCCGAGGGGATGACCCATGTTATCGATCAAGATGGCATAGCGTTGGGAGAGATCGCAGGCTGTTGCGGCCATCGCATCAAGTCGATGAAGTGTGTCTGCGGATACGGATGGTGCATCCTGGGCGAGGTCTTTCCAGGCCCCTACCGTTTGCAAAAGCTCAAGACATCGCGAGGGGCGCGCTTCCATCAGCGCCTTGCTCAGTTCCTGCCAGACACGTTCAGGTACCAATGCCTGGGTCTCGCCGGCATCAACGATGGCACGGCACAAGGCAATTGTTTCGGGGGCAATCGAGAAGTCAGGCCAACGCGCTGCAAAGCGGGCGAGTCTAAGTAGTCGAACAGGGTCTTCTGAAAAAGCAGGCCCGATATGGCGGAGCGTTCGCGATTGGAGATCAGCCAGGCCATTGCAGGGATCGATCAGGTTGCCTTGCGGGTCGGCAGCCATGGCGTTGATCGTCAGATCACGACGCGCAAGATCCTCGTTCAAGGTCACGCTGGTGGCCGCAGAAAAAACAAACCCTTTGTAGCCGGTGCCCTGCTTTCGTTCCGTTCTAGCCAGCGCGTACTCATTGTGATCGATCGGATGAAGGAAGACAGGGAAGTCATTTCCCACCGGGGTAAAGCCAGCATCCACCATATCCTGTGGACGTGCGCCAACGACAACATAGTCACGATCAACACATGACTGACCCAGCAGCGTATCGCGTACCGCGCCACCGACGCAGTAGATATCGATAGAACGAGGAAGTCGTTGTCGAATCGGGTCCGATGTCGGCGTGAGTGCCGCAAGGGCCGAGAGCTGCGCCGGTGTCAGATTAGGTTTTGGCACGGCGCTCGGGCAGCCGTCCGCGAGGCGATGCGTTGCCCAGATAGGTCGGCGCAGAGGCATGGAGTGACAAGGGTCGCTCAATACCAAGATCCGGTGACATCGGTGCACTGCCGACATTCGGGACACTTGCAGAAGCAAGATTGTCACGCGACAACAGAGGCTGACCGGGAAGGTTCTCCATGACAAAGGCCTGGAGCCAGGCGGCACTGTCTGGAAGCGGAATGATTGGTCGCGGGCAGCCTGCATAGACCCCAGCCCAGTGCACTAGCTCGTACAAGGTGAGCACCTCGGGACCCACACACTCATAGTGCTTGCCGATGGTGACGGGATTATCGAGGCAGTTGGCAATCGCATTGGCTAAGTCACGAACGTCGATGGGCTGGAACCGAGCGTGCGGTGTTGCCAGAGGGATCACAGGGGCGAAACGCTGCAGCCTTGCAAAGAGATTCAGAAACTTATCATCTGCACCGAAAACGACGGATGGACGCAGGATCGTGACATCGATATTTTGGTTGGCGCGCAGTGCTGCTTCTCCGGCGGCCTTGGATCGAAGATACATCGAGGGGGCATGATCCGCAGCGCCAAGGGCACTCACGTGAACTAGTCGGCGTATCTTTCGTCGGTTCATACAGCGTGCAATGCGTGCCGGGAGCTTCACATGGGCCACATCAAATTCGGGTCCCCATGGCTTACCCGTTTTGCTATGGAGCACGCCCACGAGGTTCACGACAGCATCCGCATTTTCGAGCGCGGCGTAGAGCTCGGCTTCGTCATGGGGGTTTGCCTCAATGATCTCAATCTTGGGTAAGAGCCATAAGTCACGGGCCTGCGCCCGCTTGCGAGTAATCACCCGAACGGACTTCCCCCTCGAGATCAGTACCGAGGCGACGGCCTGACCAATAAACCCCGTGCCTCCGATGAGCACAACATCCGCATGCAGTAACGACATAAATCAGACTCCAGAGGTTGACGATTACGACGGCTCGCCAGGCATCACATCGCCCAGTAGCTGTTTGAGCGAGGGCGCTTTACCGCCATTATGAACTGCGTGATACAGAACCGCATTGGTCAAGACATGCTTTACATAGTCACGCGTTTCTGGGAATGGAATTGATTCGGCAAAGGCGGCCCCGTCGATCCGTCGCGGTAGCGCAGCCCGCCAAGAGACCGCCCTTGACGGTCCGGCGTTGTAGGCGGCAGAAGCAAGGAGTGCGGAGCCTCCAAATCGGTCGTGGAGCTGCCGCATGTAGGTGGTACCCAGCCGAACATTGGTATCGACGTCAGTCAGCCGAACAGCGCCCGGTTTTAGCCCGACATTCTTGGCCAACATTTTTCCGGTGGCCGGCATGATCTGCATGAGTCCCGAGGCGCCCACAGACGACTTGATATCCGGAATAAACCGAGACTCCTGGCGGATCAGCCCCAGCACCCACCAGGGATCCAGGGCCCGCTCTTTTGCAGCCGGGAGCACCTTGTCTTTGAAAGGCGTTGGGAAGCGGAGCGTGAAATCGTGTGATTCACGCGTTCGATCTGCGGCAGCAATCATTCGATCATAAAAGCCTGCCTGCTTCGCGTGGAGTGCGGCCTGAAGTAACTCAGCATCGGTGCGGCCGCGCATGGCAGCCGACCACTCCGCGACGGCTTCGCCGCGTAGGCCAGCGCGCACAAGGGCGTAACTTCTCCGCATTCCTGGATCACGATCAAGTCGGCTCCGATCCGCGTCAGACAATCGAATGGGTGCGCTAGTGGGAATGACGGTGGCTTCACCCATCAGTTCACGGGCTAAGACACCATAGAACCCAAACCCTTCTCGAAGTCCGCGAAGCAATGGATCCGCTTTTTCAGGGGCGCGCTGCTCACGAAACACAATCGCCTGCCAGTACTGCCATGTTGGTTCGGCGCGGGTGACAGGGCGCATGGCAGCAATCACTTGTGACAGCGGCGTCCAGGCCGATCGACGAATTGCCTCGCGCGCAGCAATCTGCAGAATCTCATCGGGCTGTTGTGTCAGACTCGCCCAACCTTCTTGCATCAGGGACCAGGCGTCGGGGTGACTACGTCGCCACAGGGCAGCCCCAACGGCGAAGCGTGCGTAGTCAAGCTGCTCTTCATTGAGGTCTTTGCGATGGCGTTGCAGGCTGCTGAAAGAGGCTTGACTGTCGACCCGCGAGGTTTTGAGGATGCTGCCGAGTAGGCTCTCACTCTTGAGCGGGTCAAGACCGCGCCCCCCCGTTTCCATCGGCAGACGGTGGGATTTCAGAATATCGATGAGGTCTTGGTGGCTGCTATCGCTGCCGATTTGCGCGGCCCATCGCACCCGTTGCCGAAGATAGCCCACCGAGACCTGGCCTTGCTTGACCAAATGTTCAACAAGTCCGATGCAGGCATCACTGGTTTCTTGGCCCATGGGTAATGCGATCAGCATCTGTTGGAGCTGTTCGCGGTTATCCGAATTCAACATGCCAAGCCGTCCTCGGGCGCACATGAGACCCGGACTCACGAGCGCATCGGGAATTGTCTTTAGGGCGCGTTCAGCATCGTCCCAGAGATTTTTGACCACCAGTGCATGGACCCAGTCTCGCTGTGCATTTTCAGCCAAGGGATGCTGGCCATGACGACTCAGAAATCCTTGGACCTGGCGCCGCATGTCGGCAGCATCCACGCTCGGTGTGCCCAGCAGGATCTTTAATCGCCAGTAGTCTGGCCAGGCGGCCAGCAGTGTGCCCTGGCTCTTGGCGGTGAGTCGCTCTAACTCAGGCAGCCGACCCTTTAGGAAGGCCTCTTTCGCTTTGATAACGAGTTCTGCCGATGTCTTGTCTTTCGGAGAGGGGTCTGTCGAGGCCAAGAGTGGCCCCACAGGAACGCCAATCAACACAAGGGCCGATGCAAGCGTCAGTCGCAGGCGAGACAGAGGGGTTCCCCTAGCGGAAATGGGCTGTTTGAATGTCGACACAGGGAGTAAATTTAACTCTGAAATGATCAGATTCCTATCGCCACAGAAAGATCCCCTCCGACGCCTGCTGTTAGAGCAGCGAGAGCGTCTGACAGGTGAGTCGCGGCTTGCTGCCGAAAAGCGGATTGCGGACGTGCTGTCACAACAGGCGGTGCTCCAGGGATGGTCTCATGTTGCCGTGTTCCTTCCCTGGCGAGGAGAACCTGATCTGATGGCGACCTGGCGGGCTTGGCACGCGCGGGGCATTGCGCTTGCGCTGCCGGTGGTGGTGGCGAGAGATGCACCGCTCGTCATGCAGGCGTGGACGCCGGGCGCACCGTTAATTCAGGATGCCATGGGGCTGCGCGCGCCAGCAGATTCACAGACGCTTGTCTGCGACACCTGGATCGTGCCGTGCGTTGGTGTCGACCCTTCGGGCGGTCGACTCGGCGCTGGAAAAGGATTTTATGACCGGACCATTGCCGTGACGCCGTCACCACGGCCGCGGCTGATTGGTGTGTGTTTTGATCACGCACGGCAGACGCAGTCGTTTGCGGAGCCCCACGATATGCGTCTGGATGCCTGCGTCACTGAGAGCGGCATCACGCTGTTTAATCAATAAGTTCGAGATTGCGCAGAATTGCCAGCGTTGGTTCGGCACGATTCATTGTGTAGAAGTGCAGCCCCGGTGCGCCGCCGGCAATGAGTTGATCACAAAGGTCAGTGACGACCTCTTGGCCAAAGGCCACGATCGACGCCGTGTCATCGCCATAGCCTGCTAGGCGCGAACGAATCCAGCGTGGAATCTCAGCGCCGCAGGCATCGGAGAATCTCGCCAACAGCGTGTAGTTGGTAATCGGCATGATGCCGGGCGTGACCGGCACCGCTACCCCTAAGCGTTCCACATCTTCCAGAAATCGGAAGTAAGCATCTGAATTAAAGAAGTACTGCGTGATCGCACCCGTTGCCCCTGCGGCGACCTTCTCTGCAAAGAAACGCAGATCATCCTGCGCGCTGCGTGCCTGGGGATGGACCTCGGGGTAGGCGGCGACTTCAATATCGAATGCAGCGCCGTAATGCGTTCGAATAAAGCGAACGAGGTCCTGGGCAAATTGAAACTCGCCCCCCTGTCCGTAGCCCGACGGAAGATCACCTCGAAGCGCAACGATGCGATCGATCCCCATCGCTTGGTAGAGCGCGATGAGTTCATGCAGCTGTGCAGCGGTCGCCCCAATACAGGACAGGTGCGGCGCGACACGTTGAAAGATGGGCAGCATCTGTCGCACGGTGTCGAGAGAGCCTTCTCGCGTAGAACCCCCGGCACCATAGGTCACCGAGACATAGTCCGGTGCCACCGCAGAGAGCTGCTCTGCAGTGGCTCGAAGCTTGTCCGAGGCCTCGGGTGTCTTGGGCGGAAAGAACTCAAGACTAAGGCTGACCCCGTGGTGACGGGGTGCTTGATCGCGCATCAATGCCTGGCCTAGTAGCGATAGGCATCAGGCTTGTAAGGGCCTTCTACCGGAACGCCGATATAGCGGGCCTGTTCATCGCTGAGTTCGGTCAGCTGTGCGCCGAGTTTCTTCAGCTGTAGGCGTGCCACTTTCTCATCGAGGTGCTTGGGCAGTACGTAGACCTTGCCGCTCTCATAGAAGTCTTTGTGGCTGTAGAGCTCAATCTGTGCGATGACCTGATTTGCGAAAGACGAGCTCATCACATAGCTGGGGTGCCCTGTGCCGCAGCCCAGGTTCACCAGACGGCCCTTGGCCAGCAGGATGATGCGCTTGCCGTCCGGGAAGATCACATGATCGACCTGGGGTTTGATCTCTTCCCAGCCACACTTGGAGAGCGATGCGACATCGATCTCGTTATCAAAGTGTCCAATGTTGCAGACAATGGCCTGGTCTTTCATCTTGGCCATATGGCTGTAATCGATGACATTCTTGTTGCCGGTCGCGGTCACAAAGATATCGGCTTTGTCTGCTGCGTAGTCCATGGTGACGACGCGATAGCCTTCCATCGCAGCCTGCAGCGCGCAGATGGGATCTACTTCTGTGATCCAGACCTGTGCCGATAGCGCCCGCAGCGCCTGCGCAGAACCCTTACCCACGTCACCGTAGCCAGCAACGACCGCTACTTTGCCAGCGATCATGACATCGGTCGCGCGCTTGATCGCATCGACCAAGGACTCACGGCAGCCATACAGATTGTCAAACTTGCTCTTGGTGACGGAGTCATTGACATTGATCGCACGGAAGGCGAGCGTGCCCTTTGCCGACATCTCCTTGAGACGATGGACACCGGTGGTTGTCTCTTCGGTCACACCGATCACTGCGCGCAGGTTGCGCTCATAAAAGCCAGGATCTTTTGCAAGCTGTTTTTTGATCGCATTAAACAGACAAATCTCTTCTTCGCTCTTGGGGTTCGACAGAAGCGATGGATCTTTTGCCGCATCGGTGCCGAGGTGCAGCAGCAGCGTCGCGTCGCCGCCGTCATCCAAAATCATGTTGGAGGGCTGGCCATCAGACCATTCAAAAATCTTGTGGGTGTAGTCCCAGTACTCATCAAGTGTCTCGCCTTTGTAGGCGAAGACGGCAATGCCCGAGGCAGCGATTGCGGCCGCCGCGTGATCCTGCGTTGAGAAGATGTTGCAGGATGCCCAGCGGACTTCTGCACCGAGATCGACGAGGGTTTCAATCAGGACGGCCGTCTGAATCGTCATGTGCAACGATCCGGTAATGCGCGCGCCTTTTAAGGGCTTCTTCGCAGCATACTCTTCACGAATTGCCATCAGACCAGGCATCTCGGTCTCGGCGATCTTGATCTCTTTTCGGCCCCAATCGGCCAGGCTGATATCAGCGACTTTATAGTCGGGTTGACCGTTCGCGGTCACGGGTTTTAATACGGCGCTCATCTCGCGCTCCTCTTTGTTGGTGGAAAGGGTTCGCGAGCGCCGTTCAGTTCAGACACTGTTCAAGCCTGGGATCGAGCAAACCCGATCTCGCAACGCTCCTTGAACAGAGAGCGAAAGTGTAAAGCAATCCGGCGCTCATGGCGAGCGCCGGTTTAACGATTTACAGTCCGCAGGCGGCTCGAAGGGCCTGGGCTTTGTCGGTTTTTTCCCAGGTGAACTCGGGGACCTCTCGACCAAAGTGACCGTAGGCCGCCGACTTCTCATAAATGGGACGTAACAGATCGAGCATCTGCACGATTCCTTTGGGCCGCAGGTCAAAGACTTCTTGAACGGCCTGGGCAATCTTTTCGTCCGAGACCACGCCGGTGCCCTCGGTGGTGACCATGACGGAGGTGGGTCGTGCCACGCCGATGGCGTAGCTCACCTGGATCAAGGCTTTTTTCGCAAGACCTGCCGCGACAATGTTCTTCGCCACATAGCGTCCCGCATAGGCGGCGGAACGATCGACCTTCGAAGGATCTTTCCCCGAGAAGGCGCCACCGCCATGAGGGGCGGCCCCGCCATAAGTGTCCACGATGATCTTGCGACCCGTCAGTCCGCAGTCCCCTTGTGGACCACCAATCACGAATCGTCCGGTGGGGTTCACGAGATATTTGATCTCGCCTTTAATCAGTTCTTTGGGTAGGACGGGTTTGATGATTTCTTCAATGACGGCCTCGCGCAGGGCTTCCAGTCCAATATCCGGCGCATGCTGGGTCGACAGGACGACGGTGTCGATGCTGTCAGGGCGACCGTCAACATACCGCAGGGTGATCTGGCTCTTTGCATCGGGGCGCAACCAGGGCAGTCGTCCATCACGACGCAGCATCGACTGACGTTCTACGAGACGATGCGAGTAGTAGATCGGTGCGGGCATCAGCACAGGCGTCTCATCGCAGGCATAGCCAAACATCAGCCCCTGGTCGCCGGCGCCTTGATCGAGATTGTTGTCGTGGGCTTTGTCCACGCCTTGTGCAATGTCGGGACTCTGCTTGTCGTAGGCGACGAGCACAGCACAGCCTTTGTAGTCAATACCGAACTCGGTGTTGTCGTATCCAATTCGCTTCAGCGTGTTGCGAGCGACCTGAATGTAGTCGACGTTTGCGGTGGTCGTGATTTCCCCGGCGAGCACGACGAGTCCGGTATTACACAGGGTCTCTGCAGCGACCCGGGAGCGGGGATCCTGGGCCAGGATGGCGTCAAGGATCGCATCGGAGATCTGGTCCGCGACTTTATCGGGGTGGCCCTCTGACACGGATTCAGAGGTGAAAAAGAATTCTTTCGGCATTGCAAGCTCCTGAGTGAAGGACCCACAGTTGCGGCTCTGCTAAGCGAGCGCGTGATGCAGGAATCAGGGTTGCATGAAGGCTACGCTTTAGCGGAATTTGGTGAACACATCTACACTTCTGATGCGTCGTCGCCCCGCAAGTTGTGAATTAAATCGGCGATAGGACAACTATAGATCAGATGATTGCGCTCTTCAAATTCGCTTCGCGACTGCCCCTAGGCCTCGTCCGGTTGTTCGGCTGGATGTTGGGCTGGCTGATCTGGTGTCTGTCGCCTCGCTATCGAAGGATGATGCGGGCCAACTGGGATTTGGCGGTGCGATCTGGGCGACTCGGCTTATCGCCCGGCGAGGCTCGGCGAGCCTTTCGTGCCGCGATTGGCCATGCTGGCTTGATTGCAGCAGAGCTTCCGAAGATCTGGTGCGATCCGAAGGTGGGCGAGCAGATGACCCTGGTCGGTCTTCATCATCTGCACGAGGCGATCCAGCGCGGTAAAGGCGTCATGATCATGACGCCGCATATCGGCGCCTTTGAGCTGACGGCCCGGGTGCTGGCCCAGCATATTCCGATGACGGTGCTTTATCGTCCGGCCAAACAGGCGAGTTTTCGCCGATTGATGGACGCCCTTCGCCCCATGCCGGGGCTCATTACGGCAGCGCCTGCAAACGCCTCTGGGGTGCGCCAGTTGGTTCGTGCCCTGCGCAAAGGCGAGGCGATTGGCATGCTGCCCGATCAGGTCCCTTCGGAGGGCGATGGCGTCTGGGCCAACTTTTTCGGCCACCCGGCCTATACGATGACCTTGGCCACACGGCTGGCCCAGTCCACGGGAGCCGCCATGATCTGGGTGCCCGCAGTGAGAACCCAGAAGGGCTGGCGATTAACGCTGACGCCGTGGACGGTCGCTGACGATCTGGACAATCAGGCCTGTGCTGAGGCGCTCAATCGCGCGATCGAATCGCAGATCGCACAGGCACCCGAACAGTACCTGTGGGCCTATAACCGCTACAAGATTCCGAAGGGACAACAGTCCCCGACGAACCCTCAGGAGATCAAGGCGTCATGAGCCGACTGTTGACCTGGTTTGGGCTCTGGTGCTGCCGGCTGCTGGCCTTTGGGCCTCGACCGCTGCTGCGCGTCGTTGCGACCCTTCTGGGCCAGTTGAGCTATCGACTTGCAGGCAGCCGACGAGCGATTGCATTGGCCAATCTCAAGATCTGTTTTCCCCAGTGGCATCAGGCGCAACGAGAGCAGATCGCGCGTCAGCACTTTGTCTGTTACGCCAGAGCGTTTCTTGAGCGATTTGAGATCTGGTTTGGATCCGAGGAAAGACTGCGTCGCCGTGTCGAACTGCTCGATCGCTCGCACCTGGAAGCCTTTGCGGATCGCCCGGTCATTATTCTTGCTCCGCATTTTCTTGGGCTCGATGCGGGGGGTGTTCGGTTGCAACTTGATCGTCAGTTTGCATCGATGTATTCCCAGCAATCGAATGCAGTGCTCGATGACTGGACGCGGCGCGGCCGCAGTCGATTTAACGACCCTTTGCTCGTGTCACGACAACATGGCATGACGCCGTTGGTGAGGGCATTGAAGCGCGGGTTGCCACTTTACTTTCTCCCGGACATGGACTTTGGCGCGCGGGATGCCGTTTTTGTACCGTTTTTTGGAGAGCCTGCGGCAACGGTGACCACCGTCGTGCGTCTGGCGCGCCGTCTGAATGCCGCAGTCGTGCCGTTAGTGACGAAGATGACGGCCAACGGCTATGAGGCGCGTTTCTACCCGGGCTGGCTGCATCCCGATGACGACGGCCAAGAAACCATTGCAGACGGCGTCGCTCGGATGAACCGGTTTATCGAGGCCAGGATTCTGGAGATGCCAGCGCAGTACCTCTGGACCCATCGCCGGTTTAAGACTAGGCCTGTCGGGGCAGCGTCGGTCTATGGATAATCGCGGGTTATGAAACTTGCGTTCACCAAGATGCACGGCGCCGGCAATGACTTTGTGGTCATTGATGCCACGCGCGAGCCAATTCATCTGACGGCAGAGCAATGGCGTCATCTTGCCGACCGCCATCGTGGTGTTGGGGCTGATCAGATGCTGGTGGTGCAGCCAGCAGACGGCCCTGACGTTGATTTTGTCTATCGCATTTTTAATGCGGATGGTGAAGAGGTGGAGCAGTGCGGAAATGGTGCGCGCTGCTTTGCCCGGTTTGTCCATGATCGTGGTCTGACCACTGCCTCAACGATTCGTGTACGAACCAAGGCAGGAGTGATCACACCAACGATTCAGCCAGATGGTCTGGTCACTGTAGATATGGGGCTGCCGCAAATGTCGCCCGACTCAGTGGGCTTCGATGTGCGCGGACTGACGAATCGTCGCGAGGGTGACGCTGATCAATGGCAGATGCTGCCGCCGGAGCACCCTCCCTGTTGGATTGCAGTCGTCTCGATGGGCAATCCGCATGCAGTGCAGTGGGTAGACCAGGTCGCGACGCATCCTGTCGCGGCGATAGGCGCCTGGCTCGAGTCTCATCCGCGATTTGCTCACCGCGTGAATGCTGGGTTTGCCCAACAGACATCGGCGGACGAGATATCGCTTCGTGTCTATGAGCGTGGTGCGGGCGAGACCCTGGCCTGTGGCACAGGGGCGTGTGCTGCGGTGGTCAGTGGTGTGCTTGCGGGGCGGCTGCCCAAGAACAAATTGGTTCGTGTCCAGACCCGGGGCGGCCTGTTGAAGATTCAGTGGTCGGGTCAACGTGACGGTCATGTCATGATGACGGGACCAGCAGAAACTGTCTTTGAAGGAGTGATTGCGTTGTGAGTCAGAAAGAACCCACCTTAGGCCTATCGAGTGCGCCAGTCACTGCAGAGCAGGTTGCGGAATACCTGAAGCGACATCCTGATTTTTTTAATGAAGCGGCCCATCTGCTTGCCGAGATCAATGTGCCGCACCCGCAGTCGGGTCAGGCGATCTCGTTAGTTGAGCGTCAGGCTGGCGTGCTGCGAGAGCGGATTAAAACGATGGAGCTCAAGCTCGCAGAGCTACTGCGACACGGTCAGGAAAACGACGCGATATCTGCCTCGATGCAACGATGGATTCGTGGCCTGTTTCTGCATGCGAATCCTGCAACGATGCCAGAGTTTCTTGCGGACTCGCTGTCACAAGTCTTCAGTGTGCCGCAGACGGCAATCGTGATCTGGCGACCCCTTGCAGACTATGCGCAGGCGAGCTGGGTTGGGTCACCGACGGCTGACTATGTGGAGAGTATTGACACCATGCGTGCACCGGTCTGCGGGCCTGCGGCGATATCGCCAGTCGCGCGATTACTCCCAGAAGCGGGTCGTGACTGTGGGTCGATGGCGGTGTTACCGCTTCGCATCGGGGCTGCGCCTTTCGCCTTTGGTGTCTTGGTCCTTGCGTCTCCCGATGCGCGTCGTTTTGCGCCGGATCTTGGCGTTGCCTTTCTTGAGCGTATTGCAGAGATTGCAAGCGCAGCGTTGTCGTCGGTGGCGAGGACGGGGGCCGATTAGCCGTGACCCAGGGTCTTGCCGGGCAGACTGCTCTGCAGACATTGATCGACACCTATCTGGGTGAACTGGCGCATGAGCGCCGTTACTCACGCCTGACGGTGAGTGCGTATGCGCGAGAGCTCCAACATCTTTTGCAGCTTCCCACGGCATCATCGATACAGGCGATTGCGGCGACAGACGTTCGAGGCGCGGTGGCCCGATGGCGGTCCGCAGGCCTCTCGGCGAAGAGCATCGCGCGCAGGCTATCGGCCTGGCGATCATTCTTTGACTGGGCCGCCTCGCGTGTCACCCTGACGGCAAACCCTGTGGCCAGTGTTCGCGCCCCAAAACCACCGAAGCGACTACCCAAGGCGCTCTCGACAGACTGGGCGGTGCAGTTTGTGAGCGCCAACCCCGAGGCTGTAACAACGGCAGCGGTATCTGCGCAAGAAGACTTTCTTGCACGACGGGATCGCGCGATGGCAGAGCTGATGTATTCCTGTGGACTTCGATTGGCAGAACTGGTGGGACTCAATTGTCAGCCGCCTGCTCGCCAGGCTGGCGATCAACATGGATGGGTTGACCGCGATGCGGCCGAAGTCTTTGTGGTCGGAAAGGGTGGAAAGTCTCGACGGGTACCGATCGGTCGTCCGGCGCTTCTCGCACTGGAGGACTGGCTGTTGGTGCGGAAATCGGCTGCGAGAGACGAGACGGCACTCTTCATCAATGCCCAGGGGGCACGGTGTTCGCCGCGCACGGTGCAGCGTCGGTTTGCGCAGCGTGCACAGGCATCGGGGATGCCCACGCAGGTTCACCCCCATATGCTGCGACATTCATTTGCCAGTCATTTGTTACAGTCCAGTGGCGATCTGAGAGCCGTGCAGGAGTTATTGGGGCACGCCCAGATTGCGACGACCCAGGTCTATACACACCTGGATTTTCAGCATCTGGCGCAGGTTTATGATGCTGCCCATCCACGGGCAAAGAAGCGCCCTAAAACTGAATAAATTTTTCGGAGTTTTACAGTCATGTCAGCCCCTGTTAGCGCTGCACCGGCGATGGTGCCAGTAACGATCCTGACCGGTTTTCTTGGTGCAGGAAAGACGACGCTCTTAAAGCGAATCTTGAGCGAGCCGCATGGCGCGCGGATCGCGGTGATCGAGAACGAGTTCGGCGAAGAGAGCATCGACAACGAACTGCTCTTTGAAGATACCCAAGAGCGAATTATTGAAATGAATAACGGGTGCATCTGCTGCACGGTGCGTGGGGACCTGATCGAGATGCTTGGGCGACTCTGGCGTCAGAAGGTCGATGGGTCGCTTCAATTTGATCGTGTGATTATCGAGACGACTGGTCTGGCGGAGCCTGGGCCTGTGGCGCAGACTTTTTTTGTTGACGATGAGATTGCTGAGCGGTTTCTGCTGGATGCGGTGGTGACTGTCGTCGATGCGGTGCATGGCCCTGATCAGCTAACGGCGCATCCCGAGGCGCAGGCCCAGGTCGGATTTGCGGACCGGATCTTGATTTCGAAGTCTGATCTCGTCTCTGCAGAAGTGTTGGCCGATTTGCGCGCACGTCTGGCGCGGATGAATGCACGTGCCACGATTGATGCCGTGAATTTTGGTCAGACCCCAATTGAGAAGATCCTCGATATTCGTGGATTTAATCTGAATGCGGCCTTAGAGATTGACCCCACCTTTTTAGAATCCGACAGCCACAGCCATGTCGATGATGTGCAGTCGTTTGTCTTTAAGTCAAAACGACCGTTTGATTCGGATCGCTTTGAAGGATTCATGAGCGCCGTCTCGCAGGCCTATGGGCCGCAGTTACTGCGTTACAAAGGGGTGCTCTATATCAAGGGCAGCGACCATCAGATGGTCTTTCAAGGCGTTCACATGCTGATGGGTGGTGACGTTGGACGCCCTTGGGCAACGGGTGAAGAGCGGCAGTCGAAACTTGTCTTTATCGGCCGAAATCTGCCCCGCGATACAATAGTCAAGGGATTAGAGCAATGTCTTATCTGAAATCTGAATTGAGAGTAGTCGTATGTCACGCGTAAGTTCCAAACCGATTACCACTGAGAAAGAGCTCTTGGCCCAGCCGGCCGACGCTTACATGAGTCCAGCACAGCTCGACTTCTTTAAGCGAACCTTGCTGGCGCTGGAGTCTGAGCTGCGCGCGAATGCCGGAGAGACCACTGAGCATTTGCGTGAGACGGTGTTAGTGCCAGATCCTGCAGATCGCGCCACCATCGAAGAAGAGCATGCGCTTGAGCTGCGTACGCGGGATCGCGAGCGTAAGCTTATTAAGAAAGTCCAACAGGCATTGGCTCGAATCGAGTCAGGGGAATATGGTTACTGTGAAGAGACGGGCGAACCGATTGGGCTTAAGCGTCTGTTGGCGCGGCCCACTGCGACGCTCTCGCTCGAGGCACAGCAGCGCCGAGAACTTCGTCAGCGCCAGTTCGGCGACTGACCAGACCGCGATTCATGGCCCCTTGGCTTAAGAGCCCGGGGTCTCTTCGATCGAAATCTCTGCGACGGCCGCCGCGCTCATCAGCGCGAGTACGCACAGGCAATAGACCATCTCGCTGGCCATCCATCGCACCGTGATTGGCGCGGCCCAGGTTCTTGGTGCGAAGAGCCGCGCACACCAGAGGCTTACCGCCGCAGCGACCCAAAGCCCCCAGACTGGCTCTGGCCAAAGTGCAAAGAGAAGAAGGGGCGCGGCACCAATCAGCAGGCCAAAGACCCGTGTCATGGCGGGGGCTGGACGACAGTCTAAGAACGGTTCTGCACGGGCGGTGAGCGTGGCGCTTCGCGCCCAGCCCGCACTGCAGATCAGAATGACACCGATCCATTCGGGATCAATATCAGAGAGCAGTTCGACCTTCGCCATCAGCATGACCCCGAGCGCCAGTGCCGACAGCGGTGTGAGCGTGGGTTCTTGTAACGGGCGCAGACGCCTTGACTGCGCCGCCATCAGATCAATGACCAGTGCGCTGATCAGCGCCACCAACAGGGCGAGTCGTGCGGAGAACAGCAGACTCGTGAGCATGAATACCATGGCACTGATCACGCCGATGATCAGTCCGGCAATACATCCGCCGACCAGCCGCTCTTGCGCAGAGAAGGTCTGGGCGCGACTGTCCAGTCGGTGAGCCCATGGGCTAAACAAAAGGGGTGCGGTCAGGTAGCGCTTCACGGTCGGAAATCAGGGCTTCGCGGGGCAGTCAGGTTGGGACCATCCGGTCTTACAATTCAGCGAAGGATTAGACCACTATTTCGAACTGACAGGCGACCATGAGCGATTCCTCCGATAAAAAAAGCGACCGACCCGATGCATCGATGAAGGCAGCCGTCTTGGCCGAAGCCCTGCCGTATATCAAACGTTTCCACGGCAAGATGGTCGTGATCAAGTACGGCGGGAATGCAATGACCGAGGAACACCTGAAGCAGTCGTTTGCACGGGACATCATTCTGCTCAGGCTCGTGGGAATTCTGCCCGTGGTGGTGCATGGTGGTGGACCACAGATTGAGTCGTTGCTCGCCCGAGTGGGCAAAAAGGGCGAGTTCATCCAGGGCATGCGGGTCACCGATACGGAAACGATGGATCTGGTGGAGATGGTACTCGCAGGGCAGGTCAACAAAGAGATTGTTGAACTCATCAATCATGCGGGGGGCAAGGCCGTCGGACTCACGGGTCAGGATGGTGGACTGATTCGCGCCCGCAAGATGCTTGTGAAAGCAGATGACACATCGACTGAGGCCTTTGATCTTGGTCATGTGGGAGAGATTGAATCGGTCGATCCCGCCATCATTCATTCGTTATTGGCGAGTGGTTTTGTACCGGTGATCGCCCCGATTGGCTCGGGCCGTGAGGGCGAGACCTACAACATCAATGCTGATCTTGTCGCAGGAAAAATTGCTGAGATTCTGAAGGCCGAGAAACTTATTCTGATGACCAACACCCCTGGCGTGTTGGACAAAAAGGGCAATCTCATTACCGGGCTTAGCGCAAAAGAAATTGACGGACTGTTTGCTGACGGCACGATTTCCGGCGGCATGCTGCCGAAGATTTCGTCTGCCTTAGATGCGGCCAAGAGTGGCGTCGCATCGGTACATATTGTTGACGGCCGCGTACCGCATTGTCTTTTGTTGGAGATTATGACCAGCGAAGGCGTGGGCACCATGATTCGTTCCCACTAGTGGGCGTCTCGTCTCCCCTGTGGCTGATCGATCTCGATAACACCCTCTACGATGCCTCATGGCGGGTGATGGGGGAGATCAATCAGCGCATGACGGCGTATGTGGCGCAGACCTTGCATCTGCCCCGAGATCAGGCGAGCCGTCTGCGTGAGACCTACTGGCATCGTTATGGTGCCACGCTACTGGGCTTGGTGGCACATCACAAGATCGACCCGCACGATTTTCTTGAGAAGACCCATCCCACCAACAGTCTGCCGGGTCTGGTGCAGCGCATCTGCGGTGAACGGGCAAGGCTGCGGCAGCTCGTTGGCAGACGATGGCTATTGACCAATGCGCCAAAGGCGTATGCCTTGCATCTGCTGACCATGTTCGGACTGCATCGACTTTTCGATCGTGTGATCTCGATCGAAGATATGGTGATCGCAGGTCGGTTTCGACCCAAGCCGTCACGTCTTTTGATGCGTCGCGTCCTGCGGCAGACCCACCGTCCGGCGTCACGGGTGGTGCTGGTCGATGACCACAATGAGAACCTGCGGTCGGCCCACCAATTAGGGTTACGAACCGCCCGGATCTGGGCGTCCGGCACTGCGCTGCGGCAGGCCCGCCATTCGGGTCGCCCCCTATCCGTTCGCCGCCCAGGGTATGTTCGGCTTCAAGTACACTCTCTGGGGTTATTAGTTCGACACCAGCACCTGCTGGTGAAGAGATCGCACGACGGGTATGCAGCCGACATCACAACAGACAGAGCAGCCAAACGCCCCTTCGGGCCGTAAGCGTCCAAAGCCAGGCGAGCGACGGCTGCAGATCCTGCAGACCATTGCGGCCATGCTGCAAGATGGCGCCGCAGAAAAGGTCACGACGGCTGCCTTAGCGGCACGCCTGTCGCTATCGGAAGCGGCCCTCTATCGACACTTTGCGAGTAAGGCGCAGATGTTCGAAGGGCTGCTCGATTTTGTCGAAGAGACAATCTTTTCCCTCATCAATCAGATCGAGTCGCGTGAGACTCCTGCGGCTGTGAAGGCGCGAGAGATTGTCGTGATGCTCTTAGGCTTTGCTGAAAAGAACCCTGGTATGACCCGAGTGTTGATTGGGGATGCCATCGTGAACGAGGATGCGCGTCTCCAGCAGCGCGTGAACCAGCTGATGGATCGGGTGGAGGCATCGCTACGTCAGTGTGCTCGGCTCCAGCTCGCCGAGTCTCAGGCGGCGAGCACGGTGGATCCCGCGGTTCAGTCGGGCCTTGCCATGGCCTTCGTGCAGGGACGATGGCTGCAGTTTGCAAAATCTGGTTTTCGTAAGCGCCCCTCAGAGGGCATGGACCCCGCGGTCCGACTCCTCTTTCCTTAACGACACGCTCGCGAAGTAAACGATGTCTACCGTCGGTCGGATGTTCCGCAGACGGGACATTTGGGGTTTCGAGACAGCTGAAGCTGTTGCCAGCGTCCCGATCGGACATCGAGCATGGATAGCAGCTGAGGACGGTCTGATCGTTCGCGTGACACGATCAGCTTGAGGGCCTCGGCGGCCTGATGACAGCCCATTGCACCCACCATCGCAGACAGCACGCCATAGGCACCGCAGGCGTGTTCTTCGGGGCTGGACGCGGGATCAAAGACACAGGCGTAACAAGCCTGTTCAGAATGTCTTGGGTCGATCACCATCAACTGCCCCGACCATTCAATGGCCGCTGCGGTGACCAGTGGTACTCGGTGCGCGACACAGACGCGATTGATCAACTGGCGCGTTGCCCATCGATCCGTGCAGTCCAGCACCACTGACGATGACGGCACATGCTGCTCAAGAAAAGCCTCGTCGGCATGGTGTGGGATGGCGGTAATCTTGGCAGTCGGGTGAAGCCGCAATAGCGCACGACGACCCGCCTCTACTTTTTTCTGGCCAATGTCATCGGGACCAAACAACACTTGACGGGCGAGGTTCGTGGCATCGACCGCATCGCCATCGACCCAAGTGACATGGCCGATGCCAGCGGCCGCAAGATAGGTAGCTGCTGGACAGCCCAGTCCGCCAGCGCCGATGATCAGGACATGGGCGGCACGAACTGCATCCACCCCCTGCGCATCAAAGCCATCCAGAAGTTCGTGACGGCTATGACGCAGGGATTCGAGATCAGACATTGTCCGGTCGCGCAGACGTGGCGACAGGTTTACCTTTGAGATGGTTGAGTGCCTGCTGAAGCTGGTAGTCGTCAGCACTGCCAAACTCAATCGGTTTGAGTGTTTCTGGTGCAGGAGTGGTCTGCTTCTTCTCGGCGGCATTCGGCTTTGCTTTTTCAGCAATGGGTTTGCCATCTGGCCCTTTTCCGGAGAGGTGACGTGTCAGATCCGCCTCTCTTGGACGAATGCCATCGATCCCTGCACCCGATGCGCTCTCTTCTACCCAGAGGTCCGGTGTAATTCCCTTGGCCTGAATCGAGCGACCCTTCGGCGTGTAGTAACGCGCGGTGGTGAGCTTGATCGCGGTGTTGGTCGTCAGGGGAAGAATAGTCTGGACAGACCCTTTGCCAAAGGTCTGTGTGCCAAGAATGGTCGCGCGCTTGTGATCCTGTAGCGCACCGGCGACGATCTCTGAGGCAGACGCTGAGCCACCGTTGACGAGCACGATCATGGGGACTGTCTTGGCCTGTGGCGAGAGCTTTGCGAGCGGATCTTCTCGACCGAGGCGAGCATAGTCACCAATCGTGGCGAAGTATTTCCGTTTGGAATCTTCCTGTCGTCCGTCGGTTGAGACCACCAATGTTTTTTCTTCCAGGAAGGCCGCAGAAACACCGATCGCACCGGTCAGTAATCCGCCTGGGTCGTTACGCAGATCAAGTACAAGCGACGTCAGCGGTGCTTTTTCCACTAACTGATTGAAGTGCTTCACCAGATTTTCAACGGTGTGTTCCTGAAACTGAGTGATGCGGATGTAACCGACACCGGGTTCGAGCATCTTGGACCGAACGCTCTGGATCTGAATCACATCACGTACTAAATTAAAGACGAGTGGCTTGGTCTCGCCCTTGCGACTGACGGTGATCACGATGGGCGTCTTCGGCTTGCCGCGCATGAGCTTGACCGCGTCATTGATCGCGAGCCCTTTGGTGGACTTGTCATCAATTTTGATGATCAAATCGCCCGCTTTAATCCCTGCACGGGCCGCAGGGGTCCCCTCGATCGGGGCCACTACGCGAACAAACCCGTCTTCCGTGCCGACTTCGAGCCCAAGTCCGCCAAATTCTCCTTGTGTCCCCACTTGGAGTTCTTTGAAGGCGTCCGCGTCCAGGTAAGAGGAATGCGGATCGAGCCCTGTCAGCATGCCGCTAATGGCTTCCGTAATGAGCTTTTTGTCTTCGACTGGTTCAACGTAGTTCGCTTTGATCGCGCCATAGACATCGGCAAACTGTCGCAGCTCTTCAATAGGCAGGGTCAGTCGGCTATCGCGCTGGGCGACTGCCGAGACGCCCATACTGACCAGCACACCGCTGACCAGTCCGACCGCGATCCAACCGGTGATCTGTAATTTTTTAGACATGGCACTCACTCGCAAGGGTTGCGACAACAGACAACAAAGGCTTTCTTAGGCAGCCGTTCTGCCGGAAAGTTTAGGCGGTTTTGGCTTTTCCTTGGTTAGCGACCGCAGCCAGTGCCGCCTGAATCACGGCTGGATCCGCCAGGTACTGCCGGTCGACACAACGCAGATTCTCGTCCAGCGTGATCGCGAGGGGCTGCGCAGTCGGGATGTTCAGCGCCAGGATATCGGCCTCGGACATGTCTTCCAGGTACTTGATCAGGGCCCGGATCGAATTGCCATGGGCAGAGATCAGTACGCGCTGCCCAGATTTGACCGCGGGCGCAATTTTCGACTCCCAGACAGGAATGACGCGCTCAATCGTATCCTTGAGACACTCGGTGGCGGGCAGAAGCGATGGCGCAATCCCCGCGTAGCGAGGGTCTTTTGCTGGCCAGTGTGGATGCTCAGGGGTCATGGCGTCCGGGCGGACATCGTAGGCACGGCGCCAGGTCAGCACCTGGGCTTCGCCATACTTCGCAGCGGTTTCCGCTTTGTTCAGCCCCGAGAGTGCCCCGTAGTGACGTTCGTTGAGTCGCCACTCTTTCGAGACGGGCAGCCACATCTGGTCGAGCGAATCGAGCGTGATCCAGAGGGTTCGAATCGCCCGCTTTAAGACCGAGGTAAAGGCCTGATCGAACTGATAGCCCTTGGCGCGCAGCAGGGCCCCGGCCGCTTTCGCCTCTTCAATCCCCCGGGGGGTAAGATCCACATCCACCCAGCCGGTGAATCGGTTTTCAAGGTTCCACTGGCTTTCGCCGTGGCGTAAGACGACAAGAGTGAAGGTTTTGCTCATGGCCGCCATTCTATAATTTCCAATTACGGCGAGCAGTCCGCCCTATCAACCAGTTGAGGTCCCTGTGGCATTTATTACCGAAAACATTATCCTGATCATTGCAGCGTTTCTGAGCGGTGCACTGCTGGTCTGGCCTGTAGTGACCCGAGGGACCAGCGCCCGGGTGATCAACACGCTTGGTGCGACCCAGCTGCTCAATTCCGAAGATGCCATCCTGATCGATCTGCGCGAGACACGCGAGTTATCGCGAGGAATGGCCCCGCAGGCATTGCACATCCCGATGAGCACCCTGCCGAGTCAGGTGGATGAGATTAAATCGAAGGCCAACAAGGGCAAGAATCAAGTGCCGGTGATTCTGATGTGTCAGAGCGGCTGGCGCGGCAACAAGGCGGGCCGGATGCTGAAGAAGGCAGGCATCGAGGCCGTATTTAACCTTGAGGGAGGCTTCGATGCCTGGCAGCAGGCAGGGCTTCCTGTGAAGAAATCCGGAAAGGCATAGACCATGGCGAAGGTTGTGATGTACAGCACCGCAGTCTGCCCGTATTGCCAGCGCGCAGAGATGCTGCTCAAGCAGCGCGGGGTGACCGAGATTGAAAAAATTCGGATCGATCTGGACCCAGCGCAGCGTGACGCCATGATCGCGAAAACAGGCCGCCGTACGGTGCCTCAGATTTTTATTGGTGAGCGTCACGTGGGTGGATTTGATGACCTCTCCGCACTTGACCGCGACGGCGGACTCGTGCCCCTCCTGGCGGGCTGACCCCTGCTGTTTCTTGCATCAGGTGACGTCGGTTGCCTGCCCATTTGTTGAAAGTGGTTTATGACTGAACAGACTAATTCCGCGAACGCGCCAGCACCGCAGTTCAACCTGCAGCGCGTTTACATGAAAGACCTGTCATTAGAAATTCCTGACGCACCCAATGTCTTTCTGGATAACGCAGAGCCTCGCCTAGAGTTTCAGATTGATGCGCAGGACAAGGAGATCGGTCCGAACGTTCACGAAGTGACGGTTCGTTGCACGGTGACCTGTCGACTTGGTGAGAAGGTGGGCTTTCTTGTGGAAGCCAGCCAGGCCGGTATCTTTGAAATTGTGGGCATTCCACAGGAACAGATGGCGCTGCTCCTTGGCATCTCGTGCCCCAGCATTGTCTATCCTTACCTGCGCGCGAACATCGCCGATGTAATCTCACGGGCGAGCTTCCCGCCAGTCCATCTTGCAGAGCTGAACTGGGAAGCCTTCTATCAGCAGCGACTTGCCGCTCGCGCAAACGCCTCGGCCAATGGCGATGCAAAGCCCAGCGGTCTGATCGTTCCTCCGCAATAAGTGTCGAGTCACGCCGTGTCGATTCCTGTTCTCGTTGTTGGAGCAGGTGCTTGGGGCACGGCGATTGCGGCGCACCTCGCCGCTCGATTTTCAGAGGGCGCGGTGCAGCTCTGGGGGCGCAGTGCAGGCGACCTTTCGGAGATGACCACAACTCGCGAGAATAAGCGCTACCTTCCCGGCATTGCCTTACCTGCTGGGCTGGTGATCGAGTCGAATCTTGATTCTGCTTGTCAGCGCTGGCGAGCGCAGTCGTTGGCCCACGCAGGTCTGCACCCTAGTGCCGTCAGTCATGGCGTCATCATTCTCGCAACGCCGATGTCTGGACTAGAAGAGGCGGCCCGAGCGGTGGCGGCACGTTGTGGCGCTGCTCAGCCTGGAGAAGGACTGCTCTGGCTTGCGAAGGGACTTCGCGTCTCGGGAGATCTCAGTGCGCCTGTCTTGGAATGGCCGCATCAGATTGTGGGGCGACACTGTGCCGGCTGGCCGCAAGGGGCGTTATCCGGCCCCAGTTTTGCGCAAGAGGTTGCACAGCAACGTCCGGTGGCGTTGACATTAGCGAGCCAGAATCTGAGCTGGGCGCGCGCGGTGGCGCAGGCCTGTCACGGCGGTGGCATGCGGATCTATGCAGGGTCCGATCTACTCGGAGTCGAACTCGGTGGCGCAATGAAGAATGTTCTGGCGATTGCGGCTGGGGTCTGTGATGGTCTTGGACTCGGCGGGAATGCGCGCGCGGCCTTGCTGACCCGTGGCCTAGCGGAGATGGCGCGACTCGGGGTGGCGATCGGTGCTCAGCCACAGAGTTTTATGGGCCTGGCAACGCTGGGGGATCTCATTTTGACGGCAACGGGCGACTTATCGCGAAATCGGCGTGTCGGACTCGCATTGGCGAAAGGGGATGCGTTAGCGGATATCGTCCGCTCGCTCGGACATGTTGCGGAAGGCGTGTCTACTGCACCAGCGCTTCTCGCACTGGCCAAACGATCATCCGTTGAGGTACCGATCACCGAGTCAGTCTGTCGCCTGCTGCAAGGAGACATCTCGGCGGATCAGGCCATTACACAATTGATGTCAAGAGAACCAAAGGATGAAATCAGTGGGTAAGCCAGTGAAGTCGATTACGGTGTTCTGTGGATCGCGTAGCGGACGCGATCCCAAATGGATTGAAGTCGCAGCGGCCTGTGGTCGCGAAATGGTCAAGCGTGATCTTGCGCTCGTCTTTGGTGGCGGCAGAAATGGACTGATGGGGGCCGTCGCGCGCGCCGTGATCGAGGCAAAAGGAAAATCAACCGGTGTGATTCCCGAGAGTCTTTTGGCGATTGAGCCGGCGATGGAAGAACTCACCGAATTATTTGTCGTGGACTCGATGCACACACGCAAGGCGTTGATGTCAGAGCGGGCCGATGCCTTCTTAGTATTGCCTGGCGGTATTGGTACCTTTGAGGAATTCTTTGAGACCTGGACCTGGCATCAGATTGGGTTGCACAGCAAGCCGATCGTTTTGTTTAATCTAGATAACTACTACACACCCTTGTTACAGTTCTTGCGTCAGTCGATGGACTGTGGGTTTTTAAATCCGCGACATCATGATCACCTTCGTGTCGCCACAACCGTTGAGCAGGCGTTTGACCTCTTGACATCGCCTTACGAGATTCCGCCGTCGCCGGGCAAACCAGCACCCGAGTAACCCAGCTGTCGCCAGACTTCATAGACGACGATCGCCACCGCATTTGACAGATTCAGGCTTCGATTATTAGGCCGCATCGGAATGCGCAGACGTTGATCGGGCGCAAACGAATCGAGACGTGCGCCCAACCCTTTCGTCTCAGAGCCAAAGATGAGCCAGTCATTCTCGGCAAAGGGGACGTCAGACAGGCCACGCTGCCCTTTGGTGGTGATCGCAAAAAGTCGGCTGGGATCCGGCTGCGCTTGGTCAAGAAACGCTTCCCAGTGGCGATGACAGGTAAACGAGGCGAGCTCGTGATAGTCCAGGCCTGCACGTCGCATCTTGGCGTGGTCAATTGGAAACCCAAGCGGCTCGATGAGATGAAGGCGTGCACCTGTGTTGGCGCACAGACGAATGACGTTTCCCGTGTTGGGCGGAATTTCAGGTTCGACAAGAACAACGTTGATCATAGGAAGTGATGCGTGATGGCACGCGAGGGATTTTTTACGCGTGCGATCACCGCTGCGGCGATCACCGTCCCACCGCTTGTATGAATGGCACGCGAGGCTTCTCGAAGAGTTGATCCAGTCGTCATGATGTCATCAATGAGCAGACAGCGTCGTCCGGCAACCTGTTCGGATGCCGAAAAACTGCCGAACAAATTAGCAAGCCGTTCATCGCGATGTAACCCCGCCTGTCGTGCGGTGGGTTTTGTCTTTCTCAGCCATCGGGGCGCCATCGATAAGCCCCAGGCCTTGGCGACCTGACGTGCAATGACAATCGACTGGTTATAGCCGCGATCGGCGAGTCGCTGATCAGACAGTGGGACCGGAATCACTGTTGGGGAATCACCGAGCCATGGCCGGGGCAGCTGACCCAGACACTGACCCAGCCATCGCGCGTGCCCCCAGTCGCCAAGATATTTGGCACGGATTACTGCATCACTCAGAGGGCCGCCGTAAGACTCACGAAACAACACGGGGATCCGATGGTCTGCAATCGAGAGGCTGGTCACCCCCCATGGACGCTGACGGAGGGTGCCTGCGCAGCGATCGCAAATCGCTGCGCCATCTGCTGACTCATCACACAAAAGACATGGTGACCCGAGAATGATTCGCAGGGGGCGCCACAGGCATTGCTCTAAGGAAAGCTGCATCGGCAAACTATACTCAGACGATGCCGTCTGATCCGCTCATCCGTTCGATTGATCCGCATGCCGTTCGCGCTCAGCTGAAGCGGCGTTCGCCCGTCGCCGTCTCTGCCCATCCGTTGTGGCAGGAAGCGGCCGCGCGATTAAACGATCGACTCTCCTATATTCGGATGCCGGAAGGAGCGCGACTGGACTATGGCATTGCGCAGTTCGGTCAGCCGATCTCGGCGACAGCGGGGTCCTTGGGCATGATTGTTTCAGTGGGCCTGTTGGCCTACCTATCGGATCAGCGAGCCACGCTTGAATTCTGGGCAAGGACGCTCGCCCCCGGAGGGCTTTTGATGTTCTGCAGTCTTGGCCCGGATAGTTTTCGGCCACTGGCTCTTGCGCTGGGGGATGAGGATCAGACGCGTCATGCCGCAGGCTATCCCGATATGCATGACTTAGGAGATGCGTTGGTCGGCCTGCGCATGGCGAATCCGGTCATGGATGTGGAGTGGCTCACGCTGACCTATGCCGACCCCGACTCTGCCCTTCGCGACCTGCGGCTTATTGGGGGAAACCCTATGTTTGGCCGGGGAAAAGGATTGCGTGGCAGGGCCTGGCGTGATCGCGTGCTCACGGCGCTATCGACCCTTGAAAAAGACGGCCGCATCGAAATTCCGGTTGAACTCGTCTTTGGACACGCCTGGGCAGGGGGGGCGACGAGCGGGGCAGCGCAGGCGAAAGACCAGGTGCAGACCATTCAGTGGTTCGGGAAAACGCCAAAAGATTCGGGAAGCGACATATAATCCCGCCGACTCGGTCGTAAGCCTGACGACGTTAGGGGGAGAGCGTGGAGACGGAATCGAGATCATGGGTGCTCAAACGCAACTGCGTCATGACACCCCGCCAGTTGCTGGGCGCCTTTGCGATGCTCGGTGCTGGGTCGGTCGCCGTCTCTGTGGCATGGGCACTGTCGGGTGCCTGGTTGGTCATCCCCTTTTTGTTGATTGAGCTGACGGCGCTCGCCGTGGCCTTTTTTGTCTATTCACGTCACGTGAATGATGGCGAAAGGATTACGTTGGACGAGGCGAAGGTTCGTGTGGATGTCACCGAAGGAATTAAGACAAAAACACTGGAGCTTCCACGGCAGTGGCTTCGATGTGCCCGAGACGATGGGCATCAGGGGCTAGTGCGATTAAGAAGTCAGCAGTCAGAGCTCGTGGTCGGGCGGTTTGCAAGCCCGATAAGCCGGGAGCAGTTTTATCGAGAGTTTCGATCGGCGATCCGCATTAGCTGAGCGTCGTGCAGGGGTCCTCATGGAATGCATGAGGCCAAGAAGTTTGCGGTGGACATTTGAGTCAACAACATTGAAGACGGGGAGATCTATTCAATGGACGGTCGGTATAACCTTCAGACACCTGCCAGCATGATGGCGACGGATCTGTACAACCTACACACATTTTTGTTTCTGCTCTGCCTCGTCATTTTTGTGGCGGTGTTCGGCGTGATGTTCTATTCCATCTACGCCCATCGCAAATCAAAGGGACACAAGGCTGCGACCTTCCATGAGAGCACTGCGGTAGAGGTGGCCTGGACCGTCATTCCTTTCCTGATCGTAGTGGTGATCGGTGTCTATGCGACCCCGATCGTGATTGCCCAGAAAGATACGGCTAACGCAGACATCACGATTAAAGCGACCGGTTATCAGTGGAAATGGGGCTATGACTATCTGAAGGGCGAAGGCGAAGGCATCTCCTTCATGTCGACGCTCTCTACGCCCCAAGACCAGATTCGTGGCATCGCGCCCAAGGGGGAACACTATCTCTCAGAAGTGGATAACCCTGTGGTCGTCCCCGTGGGCAAAAAGATTCGTGTGGTGACGACCGCCAATGACGTGATCCACGCCTGGATGGTGCCAGCGTTTGGTGTGAAGCAGGATGCGATTCCAGGTTTTGTACGCGACACCTGGTTTAAGGCAGAAAAAGAAGGCACTTATCGCGGTCATTGCGCAGAGCTTTGCGGCAAAGACCACGCCTTTATGCCGATTGTGGTGAAAGTGGTCTCTGCTGAGGAGTACACCAAGTGGGTGGCCAGTCAGCCGAAAGCGGCTGCAGTGAAGACTGCTGCGCTGACCCCTGCTGCAAAGTAACGCGGCACGTTCCGAATTTAAGGAGAAGAGTATGAGTGCAGTTCTCGAACCCGGCCATGGCGTAGCAGGCCACGATGATCATGCCCACGACCATCCGCATGGATGGCGCCGCTGGGTCTTTGCGACCAACCACAAAGACATCGGCACGATGTACCTCTGGTTCAGTTTCGCCATGCTGGGCATTGGCGGCATTCTGGCCCTGGGGATTCGGGCGGAGTTGTTTCAACCCGGTTTACAGATCCTAAGACCCGAACTCTTTAACCAGTTCACGACCATGCACGGTCTGATCATGGTCTTCGGTGCGGTGATGCCTGCGTTTGTGGGTTTTGCGAACTGGATGATTCCGCTACAGATTGGGGCCAGCGATATGGCCTTTGCGCGAATGAACAATCTGAGCTTCTGGCTGTTGATTCCTGCGGCACTCCTGCTGGTGGTCTCGTTCTTTGTGCCCGGTGGCGCAACTGCTGCAGGCTGGACGCTTTACGCACCGCTCTCGACGCAGATGGGTATTGGTATGGACCTCGCGATCTTCGCGGTGCATATCCTGGGCGCGAGCTCGATCATGGGATCGATCAACATCATCACCACGATTCTGAACATGCGGGCCCCTGGCATGACCCTGATGAAGATGCCCATGTTCGTCTGGACATGGCTGATTACGGCCTATCTGCTGATTGCCGTGATGCCGGTTCTGGCAGGCGCGATCACCATGCTGCTGACGGATCGTCACTTCGGCACGAGTTTCTTCAACGCGGCCGGTGGCGGTGACCCAGTGATGTATCAGCACATCTTCTGGTTCTTCGGTCACCCCGAGGTCTACATCATGATTCTGCCGGCCTTCGGCATCATCTCGGAGATCGTGCCGACCTTCTCGCGCAAGAAGCTGTTTGGTTATAGCTCCATGGTCTATGCGACCGGATCCATTGCGATTCTGTCATTCGTGGTCTGGGCGCACCATATGTTCACCACAGGTATGCCGGTGACTGGCCAGCTCTTCTTTATGTACGCCACGATGCTGATCGCTGTCCCGACCGCTGCCAAGATCTTTAACTGGCTTGCAACGATGTGGAAAGGCGAGATGACCTTTGAGACCCCGATGCTATTCGCGATCGGATTCATCTTCGTGTTCACGCTCGGTGGCTTTACCGGCATCATCCTGTCGGTCGCGCCGATTGACATCCAGCTGCATGACACTTACTACGTTGTGGCGCACTTCCACTACGTGCTCGTTGCCGGATCGCTGTTTGCGCTCTTTGCGGGCACCTACTACTGGCTGCCGAAGTGGACGGGGCACATGTATGACGAGAAGCTGGGTAAGACCCACTTCTGGCTGTCCATGATCTCGTTCAACATCACCTTCTTCCCCATGCACTTCCTGGGGCTTGCAGGGATGCCGCGTCGCTACGCAGACTACAACATGCAGTTCGCTGACTTCAACGCGATCGCATCCGTTGGCGCCTTTGGTTTTGGCCTGTCGCAGCTACTCTTCCTGTACATCATCATCAAGTGCATCAAGGGTGGTCCTAAGGCGGCTGACAATCCTTGGGGTAGTGATGGTGGTCTGGAGTGGAGCGTGCCGTCGCCCGCCCCCTTCCATACCTTTGAGACACCGCCCACAGTGAAGTAACTTGGGATGACCCAGCCAACCCCGTCCCCGCGTTCGAACCTTCGCGTCGCCCTGATCCTGGCATCAGTGGCGGCCGTGTTCTTCGCGGGGGTGATTGCGAAATATCTCATTCTTCAGTGATGACGGATAAGACCGATAACAGTCGAATGATGGGAAAGCTACTGATGGTGGCGATCCTGATGTTCGGTTTTGGATTTGCCTTGGTGCCGTTTTACGAAAAGATCTGTGAGATCACCGGCATCAATGTGCTCGCGAGTCGTGACAAGCTCAACACGGCAGAGGCCAAGGAGTTCGCCAAGAACACCCAGGTTGATAAGTCGCGGACCATTACGATCGAATTTGATGCCAACGTCCAAGGCGCAATGGTCTTTAAGCCCAAGACTGCCTATATGACGGTGCACCCAGGCGAGCTGGCAACGGTTACCTATGAAGTGGTCAACGCGACGGCCGCACCACTGGTGGGTCAGGCGATCCCCAGCTATGCGCCTCGGCATTCGGCGAGCCATTTTAAAAAGCTGGAGTGCTTCTGCTTTCAGCAGCAAGAATTAAAAAGTAAAGAAGTGCGTGAGTTTCCAGTGGTCTTTGTGATTGATCCAAAGCTGCCCTCGGATATCACCACCATCACATTGAGTTACACCTTCTTCGAAGTTGCGGGTCGTACGGCGTCTTCTGAAGCAGTAAGAGTTGGGGGCTAGCGGTTGCAGGAGTCACAATCGACCCCTGCGCGTCAGTCAGGTTTTCTGCGAACAGTGTCAGCGGTGCTCTGGTCTTTTTTCGGAGTCCGTCGTGGCCGGGACCATGAGCAAGATATGGCCCAGCTGAATCCCGTGCATGTGATCATTACGGGGATCATTGCGGGCATCTTGTTTGTGCTGAGCCTTGTGGTGCTGGTCCGGTTTGTCTTAAGTAGTGTGTCGTCTTAAGTCTATTGAATAAAAACTAGTGATTGAGGGGAGATCCATGAGTTCCACTAGCCACGCGCCGTATTACTTTGTGCCTGCACCCAGCAAATGGCCTGCAGTCGGATCACTGGCCATGATCTTTACGCTGTTCGGTGCTGTTGGCACGATCAATAGCCAGGCCTATGGCCCCTGGGCGCTCGGGATCGGCCTGGTCATTCTGACCTACATGTTCTTCGGCTGGTTTGGTGCCGTGATCGCCGAGTCTGAAAGCGGTCAGTACAACAGCCGAGTGGATGCGAGCTTCCGCTGGAGCATGAGCTGGTTCATCTTCTCCGAAGTCATGTTCTTCGCCGCGTTCTTCGGTTCGCTCTTTTACGCCCGCGTGATCTCCATGCCTTGGCTTGGCGATCTGGATCACAAAGCCATTCTATGGCCCGACTTTCAGGCGGTCTGGGGCAAGGGAACCGGTCCCGCAGGATTGGTCGAAGAGTTCAGGACTATGGGACCTTTCTGGATTCCCACGATTAATACCGCACTGCTCTTGACCTCGGGCGTCACACTGACAATTGCCCATCACGCGCTGCGTGAGAACAACCGCGGTAAGCTCAACCTCTTCCTGGGTCTGACGATTCTGTTGGGAATTATCTTCTTGGGATTCCAGGCGTATGAGTACGCGCATGCCTATGCTGATCTCAATCTGAAGCTGACCTCGGGTATTTACGGGTCAACCTTCTTCATGCTGACCGGCTTCCACGGTTTCCACGTCTGTGTGGGAGCGATCATGCTAGCCGTTGTGTTTGGCCGCTGTGTTCGCGGACACTTCAAGCCGAACCAACACTTCGCCTTCGAAGCAGCCGCCTGGTATTGGCACTTCGTGGACGTAGTCTGGCTCGGGCTGTACGTGGTGGTCTACTGGCTATAACCAGCGTGATATTGATGTGGGAAGGCCGCGTTTCGCGGCCTTCTTTTTTACGCAAAGCGCGTGGAATTAATACCGGATGCCTGTGGTCTGAATCCAGCCGAGCTGATGCGCGATGATGAGAAAGAGAAAGAGTGCGACTGAAAAACCAACGCGTAGGGCCAAGGCTTTCACGGTTCGACTGCTCGCCCCTTTATCCCGCATGAGATAAAACAGCGCGGAGCCGAGACTCAGCAAAATGAGAATAAAGGCAATCGCGACAAAGACGCGCATATGAGTTTTTCTAATAAAACAGCAATGGTAACGAAATCACGTTGGGGCGCCTGGCTTGCCGTAGTCGTGGCCTTATTGCTTGCAGTAGCGGGTATCGGCCTTGGCGTCTGGCAGCTTGGCCGTGCCCAGGAAAAGCAAGACCTCATGGATCGACGACTCGATCGGGCGAATCTGATGGAACCCGGGGAAGTGCGTCGTTGGCAGCCAACCGTCACCGCCGACGATTTAGATCAGCAGCGTATCCGAATCACCGGTCGATGGCTCCATGACAAGACCATTGCACTCGATAACCGCGCACGCGATGGCCAAGCGGGGGTACACATCCTGACCCCCGTGTTACTCAATGACCTCAGTATTCTCTGGGTGAACCGCGGCTGGCTGGCCAAGCCCCCCGGTGTCATGACGCTTCCCGCGATTCCTGTGCCGACTGATCCCGTGGGGTTAGAAGCCGTGATGCTTGGCTCGGTCATGAAGCGGATGGAGCTATCGAGCAATCCCGATCAGTTGCGTCAGGGACCACTCTGGCAGAACTTTGACTGGGACGCTGCAGAGGCCTGGTTGCCGGGAGATGCCTGGCCAGTGATTGCCTGGCAGATCAGTGACAATGGAGATGGTCTGGTGCGGGCGATTCCTGAAGTGCGCTCGGATGTTCCGAAGCATATGGGTTACGCTACTCAGTGGTTTTTGCTGACGGCATTGGCGCTATTCTTCGCCTGGCGGCTTCGCCCCCGATCTCGTCATGCACAGGAGCAGTAAGACTTCATGAATCAACCTTCTAAAAAACGCTCGTTCTGGCCGATCTGGGCACTCTTAGCAGTGACGATTGCGCCAGTGATCGCGTCTTATCTGGTCTATTACGGCGTTCGTCCCGAGGGCCGTACTAACTATGGCGACTTTGTCGAACCGCAGGTCACTGTCACGTCTGTCCCTGTAAGCCCGGTGATCTCCCCCATGGCCGAGAGTGCGTTCACGTTGATCCAGTCGGACCCACGCACGCGGCGTCCACTGACTCAGCTTGGCGACTGGGGAGGTCGTTGGCTGATGGTGCACATCGGCCCATCAACCTGCTCTGACGCCTGTAAACAAGAGCTCTGGCTGATGCGACAGATTCGGCTGACGACTGGACGAGAGCGCGACCGTGTGGAGCGGCTCTGGCTGCTCACGGATGACGGCACCCCAGATCCTGCCTTGATTGCGGAGCATGAAGGTATCTGGGTGGCCCGCCTTGGACAGGTGCCTGCCGCCGATGCACTCGTCTCGAACTGGTTATCGGTGGCCGCAACGGCTGTGAAGAACTCTGGTGGAGCAAGCAATATCTGGATCGTAGATCCCCTAGGGAATTTAATGATGCGTTTCCCGGATAATCCAGATCCCGATGGCATGAAAAAAGACATGAACCGCCTGTTAAAGGCATCACGGATTGGCTAACCGCGCATGAGCGAACTGAGTCTGACCAACACCTCGATTGTGAAGCAGTACCTCGCGCTGACGAAGCCGCGAGTGGTCATGCTCATTACATTTTGTGCGGTGATCGGCATGGCGCTCTCGACGCCTGCGTGGATGCCACTCGGCGTATTCTTAAGTGCCACGATCGGAATTACATTGATTGCCGGTGCGGCCGCGGCGGTGAACTGTCTGGTCGAACAACAGATCGATGCCAAGATGGCACGGACTGCCTGGCGTCCGCTGCCCTCTGGGACTTTGACGACACAGCAGACGCTCATCTTTTCCGGAATTCTGGGAGGCATTGGCACCTTCTTGCTGTATGCCTTTGTCAATCCACTGACGACCTGGCTGACACTGGCCACCTTTGTCGGCTACGCCATTATTTACACTGTGATTTTGAAGCCGTTAACGCCTCAGAACATTGTGATCGGGGGCGCATCCGGCGCGATGCCGCCAGTCTTAGGCTGGGCGGCAATCACCGGTCAGGCACCGATCGAAGCCTGGGTCTTGTTCCTGATTATCTTTGTCTGGACCCCGCCGCACTTCTGGGCGCTCGCCCTGTATCGTACGGATGACTACGCACGATCGGGGCTGCCGATGCTGCCAGTGACCCATGGCGCACAGTTCACACGTCTCCACATTCTTCTGTACACCTTCTTGCTCGTCGCAACGACG
>JACCDI010326864.1_pt1 | contig 41640 bp, 25 predicted proteins | sample 7442791 | NCBI WGS metagenome assembly JACCDI01 (sample SAMN15323434, study PRJNA562643) | freshwater metagenome | isolation source: river surface water | place: USA:Blue River Watershed | collected 2017-08-15 | reverse complement strand
CAATAAGCACTTTAATGAGTCTGCCAGAATGGATTGTGAAAGTATCTCAATTTAATCCGATAGATAGTAATTCAAAAGGGATTAAGAGTGCGAATGATTTGAAAATTGTAGAAGATCACATAGCTAAGGGTAGCCCTAGAGTAGGAATTCAAAACGGTTGGCTCACTTTTGACGGAAAGTTAATAGCAGGAAAACAATCTAATGTGATGTGGTGGAGAGGTAGTCTATTAGAAGATGATATAAAAAAAGCAACACCACATCTTACCCGATTTGTTCCAGGACGAAATGGCAAAGGTCTTACAGACGCTATTGAAGAAGTGGTCGATTATATGACTGCCAATTCGATGATTGCCTTAGAACACAATTATGGTTTGTGGTATGACAGACGAATGGATGATCATGAGCGAGTGCGTCGTATTGATTCGGATGTGTGGCCTCCGTTTTATGAACAACCTTTTGCCAGAAGTGGAAAAGATTTGGCTTGGGATCACTTAAGTAAATATGATTTATCAAAGTACAACAGTTGGTATTGGGATCGTTTGGCTCGTTTTGCAACTTTGGCGGAAGCCAATGGACAATTGTTAATTCATCAACAGTATTTTCAACATAATATTTTGGAAGCTGGAGCCCATTGGGCGAGTTCTCCTTGGCGTTCAGCTAATAATATTAATCAAACAGGATTTCCTGAACCACCTCCGTATGCTGGTGATAAGCGTATTTTTATGGCAGAGCAATTTTATGATATTACTCATCCTGATAGAAGAAAAATTCACCAACAATTCATTCGAAAATCATTAGAGAATTTCCAAAATAACAGCAATGTAATTCAATTAACCAGTGCTGAATATACGGGACCACTTCATTTTATGCAATTTTGGTTGGACGAAGTACAACAATGGAAAAACGAGACATCGGCTAAAAGTTTAATAGGCTTAAGTGCCACTAAGGATGTTCAAGATGCTATTTTAGCAGATGGTGACAGAAATAAAACGGTTGATTTAATAGATATTCGATATTGGTATTATAAGGAAGATGGTACTACTTATGCTCCTGAAGGAGGAAAGAATTTAGCGCCGAGACAACATGCTCGCAAACTCAAAACAGGAAAAGAAACAGAGGATCAAGTATATAGAGCTGTTCGTGAATACCGAGAAAAATACTCAAACAAGTCGGTGCTGTATTCTACAGATGCTTCATCTCGTTTTGGTTGGGCTGTTTTATTTGGTGGCGGTTCTCTTCCTTCATTACCAAAAATTTCGTTACCTGAATTTTATTCTGCGCTACCTTCAATGCAATTGGTAAGTGGAAATACCTACTCAGATAATTTGTGGAAATTGGAGAATAAAGGTAAAAGTTACCTGATGTATCTTAAAAGTCCTCAAGACATAACTTTAAATCTGACAAATTTTAAAGGAGAGTTTGACGTTTATCTTATCAACCAAGACAATGGTTCGGTCATTAAACGACAAACAATTAACGGAGGAAATAGTAGTACTATTTCTACTACTGGAATAAAAGAAAAAGTAGTTTTTGTCATTAAAAAATAATTCAAAATACCTTCAAAAATGAACTTAAGAATTCACTATTTAGCCATTTTTTTTATAAGCTTTTTGTTATTCACCCAAAACGGATTTTCACAATCTACAAGAGCTACTTTGCCCAAACTTGAGGTTTCCAAGAACCACCATTATTTTACTACAGAAGATGGGAAACCATTTTTTTGGTTGGGTGATACAGGTTGGCTTACATTTGGAAAACTTGACAGAGAAGGAGTAAACAAGTATTTTCAAGATCGAAAAGCAAAAGGGTTTAATGTAATTCAGGTGATGGTTTTGCATAATATCAATGCAGTGAATGTTTATGGAGACAAGGCTTTAGTAAACGAGGACGTTTCAAAACCCATAACTACGCCAGGTAACAACTTCAATAACAAAGAAGAATACGATTATTGGGATCATATTGACTATGCTTTGGATGTGGCTCAAAAAAATGGAATCTATGTAGCAATGGTCCCAGTTTGGGGTACCAATGTGTCAAAAGGAGATAAAGTAAGCAAAGAACAAGCTCAAAAATACGCACAGTTTTTGGCCAATCGCTATAAAGACAGGACTAATGTGATTTGGATGAATGGTGGCGATACACATGGTAACGAATTTAAGGACATTTGGAATGCGATTGGAAGTACATTAAAAATCAATAATCCCGATCAATTAGTGACTTTTCACCCTTTCGGGCGAACCGATTCTTCAGACGATTATCATACTGCGACTTGGTTGGATTTCAATATGTTTCAATCGGGTCACCGCAGGTACGACCAGGATACTTTGCCAGGTTCGTTCAAAGAAGATAATTACAAGTTTGTTCAAAGAGATTTGACTTTAAAACCAATAAAGCCTACCCTAGACGGAGAACCCTCTTACGAAGGAATTCCGCATGGTTTACACGATACGTTACAACCGTTATGGAAAGATAAAGATGTAAGACGTTATGGATATTGGTCTGTTTTTGCAGGAGCAGCAGGATATACTTATGGACATAATGCGGTGATGCAGATGTTTAGAAAAGGAGATAAACCCGCTTACGGAAACAAAGTATTTTGGTACGATGCCATTAATGCACCAGGTGCTGGACAAATGGTGTATCTTAAAAAAATACTATTAGAATTTCCTTATTTTGATAGAGTTCCAGACCAGTCATTAATTGTCAATCAAGGTGAGAAATACGATTATTTGGTGGCTACTAGAGGAATTAATTATGCCTTGATTTACACTCATAACGGCAGGAAAATAGCAGTTAATTTAGGAAAAACAAACGGTTTTAAAGTAATCGCAACTTGGTACAACCCAAGAAATGGAGAAAAAACAAAGATTGGAACATTTGATAACAAAGGAACTAAAGAATTTCAGCCTTCTGGTAAAAAAGAAGATGGAAACGACTGGGTACTAATTTTAGAATCATTTTATCCAAAAATATAATCTGCGTGCGTCAAAAAAAAAGAAATTATGAAAATCAAAAATATAGTAATCATTCTTTGTTTTATTACAGGACTTAACACAGCTTTCGCAAATGATGGCTGGTACAATATACTGAATGAAGGGGCGAATAATAAAGGGATTAAGTGTACCGAATCTATTCAAAAGACAATAGATAAGGTGGCTCTAAATGGAGGTGGAACGATTTTTTTTCCTGCTGGAGACTATTTGACAGGAGCTTTGCATTTGAAAAGTAACATTACTATTTATTTAGATTCGGGAGCGCTTTTGAAATTTTCAGATAATTTTGACGATTACCTGCCTTATGTCACAATGCGTTATGAAGGGATTGTGATGCAAACTTTTTCGCCCTTGTTTTATGCCAAAGAGGCTCAAAATATTACCATTAAAGGTCGAGGGGTAATTGATGGACAAGGCAAAGCGTGGTGGAATGAGGTGTACCGAATTGAAACTGCAAAAACGCCAATTCCGCTGACTAAATATCAAAAAATGTGGGAAGAACAAAACAAAGGTTTGGTGTACTCACCGTATTATCAAAGAACGATTGATAAAAAGTTCTTTAGACCTTCTTTTTTTCAGGCTTATAATTGTTCTAATATCTTAATAGAAGGAGTGACTTTTCAGAATTCGCCTTTTTGGACCATTAACCCAGAATTTTGTGATAATGTAACAATTACTGGAGTTACAATTTTTAATCCTCATTCGCCAAATACAGACGGAATTAATCCTTCTTCTTGTAAAAATGTTCATATTTCTAACTGTCACATCAGTGTGGGCGATGATTGTATTACCATTAAATCGGGCAGGGATGAAGACGGACGGAAATATGGAAGACCAACAGAAAATGTAACGATTACAAATTGTACGATGCTTAGCGGACATGGCGGAGTGGTTATTGGTAGTGAAATGTCAGGCGGAATTAAAAAAATAACCATTTCCAATTGTGTGTTTGACGGTACCGATAGAGGCATTAGAATTAAATCAGCAAGAGGACGGGGAGGGATTGTTGAGGATATTCGAGTGGATAATATCGTGATGAATAATATTAAAGAAGAGGCCATAATTATGGATTTGTTTTATGATAAATCAAATGTAGTTGAGCCTGTTTCTGAACGAACACCTATTTTTAGAAACATCCATATTAGTAATGTAACGGCGACTAATGTTAAGAAAGCTGGGACGATCCGTGGGATTACAGAGATGCCTATTCAAAATATTTCATTTTCTAATAGTATTATTACCGCTCAAGAAGGATTTACTATTATGACTTCGAAAGACATTGAATTTCATGATGTTAAAGTGAATACTAGTATTGGTTCCTCTTTTGAAATAGAAGATACTAGCAATTTTATTTTGGATAATGTAGTTACAGCGAATCCTATTCAAAATGTTCCTATAATACAATTAAAGAATGTTTTTAACGGAGTGATTACTAATAATTTTATGATGGTTCCCACTTCACTATTTATTCAAGCAGAAGGGAAACAAACTCGAGACGTATTTCTAAAAAATAATCTCTTGCATAAGGTTACGACAGTAGTTAAAAGAGGCTTGGATTTAAATAAAAAAGCAATAATTGAATAATGAAGAAAATAAGTGTCTTTATATGGGTACTCTTTTGTAGTGTTTCTTACTCTCAAAAAGAAAAGGAGGTGTATCTTTTTACTTCTTTTAGAGAGCCCGCTACAGAAGGATTGTATTTAGCATATAGTGAAGATGGTTACCATTGGAACAATTTAGGAGGCTCCTTTTTAAAGCCAGAAGTTGGCGAAAGTAAGATTATGAGAGATCCTTCTATTGTAAAAGGAGCCAATGGGGTATACCATTTGGTTTGGACCACTGATTGGCGAGGAGGTACAGGTTTTGGCTATGCTAATTCTAAAGATTTAATTCATTGGTCACCTCAAGAGTACATTCCTGTTATGAAAAACGAACCAGAAGTGGTTAATATTTGGGCTCCTGAGTTATTTTATGATGAACCCAACCAAATGTATATCATAGTTTGGGCTTCGACTATTCCATTTCGATTTGAAAAAGGAGTAGAAGAAGAAAAAAACAATCATCGTTTGTATTATGTTACCACAAAAGATTTTAAAACATTTTCAGAAACTAAATTGTTTTTAGATCCTGGTTTCAGTTGTATTGATGCTGTTATCGTTAAGAAAGCAAAAAAAGAGTATGTGTTAGTTTTTAAAGACAATACTAGGCCAATGCGTAATCTAAAAGTAGCTTTTGCAAAATCACCTTTAGGACCATACAAAAATGTATCGGTGCCTTTTACTGATTTTTTATCTGAAGGACCCACTGTGATGAAAAAAGATTCCGATTGGTTGATTTATTATGACAATTACGGGCAAAAGAATTATAAAGCCGTCAAAACTACTGATTTTAAACATTTTGAAGCTATTTCATCCGAGATACAATTTCCAGAAGGGCATAAACACGGTACAATAACGACTATAACTCCTTCAATTTTACAAAGATTAAAAGAAAGACTAAAACATTAAAACATGATTGTGACTCAAAAAATAACCCCACGCTTTGTAGTAATTTCCATGTTGTTTTTACTATTGGGAACAACCTATTCAGTAAACGCTCAGCAAGATACGGTAAGGTATGTAGGGAAAACACTTTCTAATATTGATTACCATCATGGGCAATTGAGTCCGGCGGTAGGAGTACATGCCACTCAAATTATGAGAGCGAGTAGAGAACATGCGGATAAAGCAGACGGATTTGGCTGGACTTATAACCATGCGACGAATATGGCCTATTGGAACAATACCTTTTTTATACAATATTTGAGTAATCCAGTGGGAGAACACATTCCACCAGGACAAACGGTATTGATGACGTCTAAAGACGGTACTACTTGGGACAAACCTAAAGTGTTATTTCCAATTTATCATGTTCCAGATGGTTGGAAAAAAGAAGGTGTTGAGGGCGTGGCTAAAAACCTAGATGCAGTGATGCACCAACGCATGGGATTTTATGTTTCCAAAGAAAAAAGATTACTGACTTTGGCTTATTACGGTATTGCAATGGACGAAAAAGACGATCCTAATGATGGTAAAGGGATTGGGAGAGTAGTGAGAGAAATCCATAAAGACGGTAGTTTTGGTCCTATTTATTTTATTCGTTTTAACAAAAGTTGGGACCAATCAAAATCCACTTTTCCATTCTATAAACAAAGTAAAGACAAAGGATTTGTAAAAGCGTGTGATGAACTACTATCAAAGCCCTTAGTGATGCAACAATGGGTAGAAGAAGCGGATAGAGATGATGAATTGATTCCGTTAAAAAAACAATTTAAAGCCTTTAACTATTACCATCTGCCTAATGGCAAAGTAGTAGGATTGTGGAAATTTGCCTTAACTTCTATAACCTTAGATGAGGGAAAAACTTGGGAATATAGTCCATTGAGAGCACCTGGATTTGTAAACAGTAATGCTAAAATTTGGGGACAAAAAACATCAGACAACCGCTATGCAACGGTATACAATCCTTCGGAGTTTCGCTGGCCCTTAGCGGTCTCTGTGAGTGATGATGGTTTAAATTACAAAAATTTGTTACTTGTACACGGAGAAATAAGTCCAATGCGTTATGGTGGAAATTATAAATCGTACGGGCCACAATATGTGAGAGGAATTCCAGAAGGTGATGGAATCCCACCCGATGGAAAACTTTGGGTAAGTTACAGTATGAACAAAGAAGATATTTGGGTAACTTCTATCCCTGTGCCAATTACAGAAACGGTAAGTGATAATGTTCATGATGTTTTTAATGAATTGCCCGATGGAGATGAATTACAACTTTGGAACACGTATAGTTTGTCTTGGGCATCGACTAAGGTCGAAAAGAAAAATGATGAAAAAAAGTATTTGACCTTGAGAGATCACGATGCTTTTGATTACGCAAGAGCTGAGCGCGTGATTCCTTTTGCTCAAAAAATGGAAGCTAGTTTTACGGTAGTGCCAGAGCAAAATAATCATGGTTTATTACAAATCGAATTTCAAAATAAACAAGGACTTCCTGGGGTGCGATTGATTTTTGATTCGGACGGACTTTTGAAAACGAAAACGGGAGCTCGTTTTAATACGATTACAAAATACGAAGCAGGGAAGTCTTATACTGTAACATTGAAACTAGATGTTACATCACGTTCGTATACCATTAAAGTAAACGATGATAAAGAATCGACTAAAATATTCTATGCACCTGTAGATGGTTTTTCTCGAATTATGTTTAGAACAGGAGAGGCACGTACGTTTCCAACACCTGAAACACCTGCAGATATTGAGGACTATGATGATTTGAAAGACACAGGTAAAGAAATCCCTGAAGCAGTATTTAATATTCAGTCATTAATCACTAAAGCCCTTTAAAATGAAAATCGTTTGTAAGGTACTAATCCTTTTTAGTGTTTTGTTTTCGCTACAATCAAGGAGTCAGGTAACGGTGGATCACTTAACTATAGAAATGGCTGAAAACCCTTTAGTTGTCAATCAAAAAACACCTAAATTGGGTTGGCAGTTAGTGTCTAAAAACAGCAATGTATCTCAAAAATACTATCAAGTACTTGTATCGTCTACAGAAGCTAAAATTCAAAATAATGAAGGAGATGTTTGGGATAGTGGTAAAATAAAATCAGACAAAAGTCAGCAAGTGTATTATGCTGGAAAGCCATTAAACGAAGAGACCAAATACTTTTGGAAAGTAAAAATTTGGAATCAAAATGATGTAGCTTCTACTTGGAGTAAGAATGCTTTTTTTAGGGTTGCACCCGCTGAAAAAGGTTTGAAACCAACTTGGATTGGAGCTATTTTAAAATCGGATAGCCATTTGCCTGAAGGTAGAAATTATCACGCTGTAACCTTTAAGAAAGAAAAAAAAGAGGCTATTGTAAATGCAGTTGATTCGTTAGCTCGTAGGAGTATTATGCTGCGAAAAACATTTTCTATAGCAAAAAAAATCAAAGAAGCTGTAGTTTTTATTTCGGGCTTAGGACATTATGAACTAACGATTAATAACAAAAAAGTAGGCAATAGTCAGTTTGCACCACTTTGGACAGATTATGATAAAACAGTTTACTACAACACTTATGAAGTGCCAATAAATGAGTTACAAAAAGGTGAAAATGTAGTTGGTGTGCTTTTGGGTAATGGAATGTACAATATGGTGGCTGAAAGGTATGCTAAATTTTATGTAAGTTTTGGCCCACCTACTTTGTTTTTTAAAATGAAAGTGACCTATGAAGACGGTTCTCAAGAGATTGTACAATCGGATGGGAGTTGGAAATATTCCCTGAGTCCAATTACGTATAACAGTATTTTTGGAGGTGAAGATTATAATGCTAATTTGGAACAACCTGGATGGGATACTCCAAAATTTGATGATAAGTCCTGGAAAAAAGTAGTAATTCAAGAGGCTCCTAAAGGGAAATTGGTTCCTCAAACCGCTGCTCCCATTCAAATTGAAAAGCACTATCAAGTTAAAGAATTTAAGGAAATTCAGCCGAATACTTTTGTGTTTAATATGGGACAAAATGTCTCCGGTTTTCCAACTATAAAAGTCAAAGGAAATAAAGGGCAAACTATTCGTGTTTGGGTAGGAGAAGGATTGAATGATGATGGAACTGTTGGTCAAGGTCGCTCGGGAAAACCGTATTATTATCAGTACACTTTGAAAGGCGACGGAATAGAAGAATGGCAACCGAAATTTAGTTATTATGGGTATCAGTATATTCAAATTGATAATGTAAATTACAAGGAAATTAAGAAAGAGAATTTACCGTTAGTAGTAGACATTACATCCAATTTTGTCTATAATTCATCGGGTGAAGCAGGAACTTTTGAGTGTTCAAATCCAATTTTTACCAAAGCTCATGAGTTAATTAATAATGCGATAAAAAGTAATTTTCAAAGTGTTTTTACCGATTGTCCGCATCGTGAAAAATTAGGTTGGATAGAAGAGACTCATTTGAATGGACCCGGTTTATTTTTTAATTATAATTTACAAACCTACATTCCTGGTTTGATGCAAAATATTGCTGATGCGCAGCGCGAAAATGGATTGATTCCTTCTGTGGTGCCTGAGTATGTTGTTTTTGGAGGCGATTTTACAGACTCACCAGAATGGGGCGTAGCAGGTGTAATCTTGCCATGGATGTATTATGAATATTATGGCGATAGTTCATTGATAGAAAAGTATTATCCCGTGATGAAAAAATATGTTGATTATTTGAGTACTACTTCAAAGAATGGAATAGTATCTCATGGTTTAGGAGACTGGTACGATTATGGTCCTCATCCAGCAGGTTATTCTAAAAATAGTCCTATTGCACTTTCAGCGACGAGTCATTATTTTTTCGGAGCTAGTTTAGTAGCAAAAGCTGCAAAATTATTGCATAAAGAGGAAGATTACATACAGTATTCGTCTTTAACCAATAGCATAAAAGGAGCTTTCAATAAAGCATTTTTTAATCCAGAAACAAAACAATATGGAACCGGAAGTCAATTTAGTAATGCCGTGCCTTTGTTTATGGATATTGTTAGCCCTTCAAATAGAAAAGCAGTGCTAACTAATTTGTTAGAAGATATTAAAAATAAAGGATACCGACTAACCACAGGCGATGTGGGAAATAGGTATTTGTTTCAAGCATTAGCTAGAAATAATCAAAATGAAGTTTTGTACCAAATGCATAATCATACAGATGCTCCAGGATATGGTTTTCAGATTAAGTTTGGCTTGACCACCCTCACAGAACAATGGGATCCTCGAAAAGGAAATTCATGGAATCATTTTATGTTAGGGCAAATTGAGGAATGGTTGTATCAAAGTTTAGCAGGAATTCTTCCTGATGCAGAACACCCAGGCTTCAAACATTTCTTTATCCAACCCGAATTGGTAGGTGATTTGACTTTTGTAAAGTCGAGTTACAAATCCAACTACGGTTTAATTGTTTCCGAATGGAAAAAAGTGAACAATAAAGCCGTATTTACTATTACAATTCCTGCAAATACTTCGGCAACAATTAAATTACCTATTCAATCAGGTAGAATAATTACAATTAACGGAATCACCTTACAACAATCAAAAAAAGTAGTTCATTTTGATACCAAAACAACTACTTCAAATTTGAATTTAGGATCAGGAAGTTATGTTATTGAAAGCAAATTATAAATAGAAAAATAAAGTGGAAATGAAAGTTCAAAAAATACAATGGATTGGGGTCTTATTTTTAAGTCTTATTTTTCCAAAATTACAAGCGCAAACCTCCGATGAGAAATTTCGTGAACCAATTGTCGAAACTATTAAAAAAATCGAAAAGATTTTTAATGTCACTATTGAGGACAAACGAAAATTATTGGAGGGTAAAGAATTGAATTATGCTGATTGGCGTATTCAACAAGGAAATTTAGAGATTTCTTTGACGAATCTATTGGCGCCTTTTGATTTGACTTTTTATAAAGAAGCCGATGGAAAATACATCATTAGAAAATTTGAATACCATAAAGTATCTACTTCCAAAGGTCAAGACAGGTTAGCTTATCTTACCACTTTGTATTCCAATGCAAAAGATTGGGAAGTACGTCGTGCCGAAATTAAAAAATGTATGTTTACTTCTTTGGGTTTAGACAAAGCGCCACCAACACCCAAAAGTAAGCCAATACTCACTCCAAAAAGAAATTATGGAGATTATACCGTGGAGAACATTGGTTTAGAAATTCTTCCAGGGGTGTATGTGACGGGTTCTATCTATAAACCTTACCCTTTAAAAAGAAAACATCCTATCGTTATCACGCCAGACGGTCATTTTTTTGACGAAAGATATAGAAAAGATGAGCAATACCGTTGTGCAATGCTAGCCAAAATGGGAGCTATTGTGGTAGGATACGATTTATTTGCCTGGGGCGAATCAAAGTTACAGTTTCCTGTAGAAACACATCAAAACAGTATTGCTTCTACAGTTGAGGTACTTAGTGGGATTCGTCTTTTGGATTATTTATCAAGCCTTAAAGAAGCCGACCCAACTCGAGTAGGAGTGACGGGAGGATCAGGCGGAGGTTCACATACTATGTTTTTAGCCGCTTTGGATGATAGGGTAACTGTTTCGGCACCTGTAGTGATGGTTTCGTCTTATTTTTCAGGAGGTTGCCCTTGCGAGAGCGGTCGTGGATTGCATCTTTGTGCCAATGGAACTAATAATGCAGAAATAGCTTCTATTACTGCACCAAGACCACAATTAATCATTTCAGACGGAGAAGATTGGACCAAAGATGTTCCCGAAGTTGAATTTCCATTTATTCAACGAACGTATGGTTTTTACAATCAAAAAGGAGCAGTACAAAATGCTCATTTTCCAAAAGAAGGACATGATTATGGCGTGTCTAAAAGAATGGCTTTGTATCCTTTTATGGCGAAATACTTAGGATTAAATTTAGCTAAAGTAAAGAATGAAAAAGGAGAAATAGACGAATCTACTTGTGTAATGGAGCCCAAAGAGAAATTGTTAGTTTTTGGACCTCAAGGAGAAAAATTTCCGACTACTGCGTTAAAAGATATTGACAAATTATATGAAATGTTTGGCGAAAAAAACAATAAAGAATATGAAGTTAAGAAATAAATGGGCTTGTGTTTTAGGTCTATTTTTAGGCTTAAGTGTGCACAATACAATTGCGCAAAACGCACAAGAATTAAAGCTTTGGTATGATAAACCTGCAGCTATTTGGAACGAGGCATTACCTTTAGGAAATGGTCGTTTGGGTGCGATGGTTTTTGGAGACCCTGCTGTCGAAAGACTTCAATTAAATGAAGAAACGATTTGGGCGGGTTCGCCTAATAGCAATGCGCATTCCAAATCAATAAAAGCCTTACCTATTGTTAGGCAATTAATCTTTGATGGTAAATTTGATGAAGCGCAAGAGTTAGCGACACAAGATATCATGTCTCAAACTAATGATGGTATGCCGTACCAAACTTTTGGGAGTGTTTATATTTCCTTTCCAGGACATCAAAAATATACCAATTATTACAGAGATTTAAATATTGAGAATGCAACTGCTAAGGTAAAGTACACCGTAAATGGTGTAGAATTTGTTCGAGAAATTTTGAGCTCTTTTTCAGACCAAGTAATTGTGGTTAAACTGTCGGCTAGCCAGCCAGGTAATATTACTTGTAATGTATTCATGAACAGCCCAATCGATAAGACAGTTCCTGCTACGGAAGGAGAGCAAATTTTACTTTCGGGAGTTACCAGTAATTTTGAAGGACAAAAAGGAAAGGTGAAGTTTCAAGGGCGAATTCAAGCCAAAAATAAAGGTGGAGAACTTACGACAAGCAACGGAATTATTAGTATCAACAAAGCAGATGAGGTGGTACTCTATATCTCGATTGCAACAAATTTCAAGAACTATCAGGATATTTCGGGCGATGAAATAGAGAAAAGCAAATCCTATTTGAACCAAGCACTTACGAAAGATTTTGAAACTATTAAAAAATCACATATAGCTGATTATCAAAAATATTTTAATAGAGTTCGATTGGATTTAGGTTCAAATGAATTGGTAAAAAAACCAACTAATGAACGAATTCGTGATTTTTCAAAACAGTTCGACCCACAGTTAGCCAGTTTGTATTTTCAATTTGGACGTTACCTACTAATTTCGAGTTCACAACCAGGCGGACAACCTGCTAATTTACAAGGAATTTGGAATGATATGGTGAGTCCGCCTTGGGACAGTAAATACACGACCAATATCAATGCAGAAATGAATTATTGGCCTGCCGAAGTCACTAATCTTTCGGAAATGCACGAGCCTTTTATTCAAATGGCTAAGGAACTAAGCATTACAGGACAAGAAACAGCTAAGAAGATGTATGGTGCTAATGGTTGGGTTTTGCATCATAATACCGATATTTGGAGAGTAACAGCTCCAGTAGATTATGCCGCTTCAGGAATGTGGCCAACAGGAGGAGCCTGGGTTTGCCAAGATTTATGGGAGCGTTATTTGTACACAGGCGACAAAAATTTCTTGAGAGAAATCTATCCAATAATGAAAGGTGCAGCTGATTTCTTCCTAGATTTTATGGTTATGGATCCTAATTCCGGTTATTTAGTAGTGGTGCCTTCTGTTTCTCCTGAGAATACTCACGCTGGCGGTACAGGAAAAGCCACAATTGCTTCGGGTACAACAATGGACAATCAGTTAGTGTTTGATTTATTTACGCATGTTGTGGAAGCTTCAAAATTAGTTGCGCTTGATGAAAATTATACTAAAAAAATTCTTCAAGCCTTGGCTAAAATGCCTCCAATGAAAGTGGGAAAACACAGTCAGTTACAAGAATGGCAAGACGATTGGGACAACCCAGAAGACAAACACCGCCACGTATCTCATTTGTATGGTTTGTTTCCAAGTAACCAAATTACACCTATCAAAACACCTGACTTATTTGAAGCGGCTAAAAATTCTTTAATCTATAGAGGAGATGAATCAACGGGTTGGTCTATGGGGTGGAAAGTGTGTTTGTGGTCCCGTTTGTTAGATGGTAATCATGCCTATAAGTTATTACAAGATCAAATGCACTTAGTCACAGCCGCCCAGAAAAAAGGAGGTGGAACGTATCCTAATATGTTGGATGCACATCAACCGTTTCAAATTGATGGAAACTTTGGTTGTACTGCAGGAATTGCTGAAATGCTAATGCAAAGTCATGAAGGCGCCATTCATTTATTACCAGCCTTACCAGATGTATGGAAAGATGGGTATATAAAAGGCTTGGTTGCAAGAGGTGGATATGAAATTGATATGATTTGGAAAAACAATAAAGTGACTAGTTTGAAAATTCATGCTAAAATGGATGGCAATTGCAGGTTGCGTTTAGAAAATAATTTGGTTGCCAATGGTGCGTTTAAAATTAGCAAGGCAAAAGGTAAAAACCCAAATACTTTATTTATGGATGTAGTGGTTAAACAACCAATTGTGTCTGATAAGGCAGCACTTAAAAAGCCTAAATTAGCCAAATACAATGAATATGATGTAGCCATGAAGGCAGGTCATACCTATTTGTTTTCTGCAAACTAATTATATAAGGAAAGATGTCGCAAAAAATCAATTTTAAAATCATAGGAATAGTAGTCTTACTTGCTATTCTTACTACTAATTGTAAGTCCTCTGCATCATTTGATAAAGGAGATTCAGTTCTCGTGTTGAAACAAGATCAGTTCAAGCATTATGTTGATTATTTCAATACAATGGAGGATGAAAATATAAAAGAAGCCATCCCAAATGATAGTGCTTGGACTTGGATGAAATCCAATATTCCCTTTTTTGAATGCCCACAACAGAATTTTGAGGAAATCTATTATTACCGTTGGTGGTCGGCCCGAAAACACATCAAAAAAACGCCTCAAGGTTATGCTATTTCAGAGTTCATGGTACAACGTTCTTATGCTGATAAATACAATATGATTAGTAGTGCTTTAGGACACCACATTAGTGAATTTAAATGGTTGCGTGACTCTAAGTATTTACAACAAAATATTCGATTATGGTATAGAGGTCAGGAAGGAAAACCCATGAAGAAACTAAGGAATTTCAGTAGTTGGAATGCAAGCGCATTATATAATGCTTACTTAGTCAATAAAGACCATCTATTTTTATTAGATATTTTTCCAGATTTGGTTCAAGAATACGCTGCTTGGGAAGGAGATAGAAGACGAAAAGACGGTTTGTTTTGGCAATTTGATGTGAAAGACGGCATGGAGGAGTCTTTAAGTGGAGCACGAAAATTCAGAAATGCGCGCCCTACAATTAATAGTTATATGTTTGGGAATGCTCAAGCGTTGTCTAAAATAGCGGGATTGAAAGGCGATGCTCAATTAGAAAGTTATTTCAAACACAAATCTGATACATTGCAACAGTTAGTACAAACCAAGTTATGGAATACTGAAGATGCTTTTTTTGAAACTTTAACAGAAAAAGATACTATTGCCAAGGTAAGAGAAGCGATTGGATTCATTCCTTGGTATTTCAACCTTCCACAAAAAGAGGGAGGGTTTGAAAAAGCGTGGGAACAGTTAAAAGACGAAAAAGGATTCTCAGCTCCTTTTGGTTTAACCACTGCTGAAAGAAGAAGTCCACGTTTTAGAACTCATGGTACAGGTACTTGCGAATGGGATGGCGCTATTTGGCCTTTCGCTACTTCTCAAACCTTGACTGCTATGGCCAATGTGTTGAATAATTATACTCAAAGTTATGTCGGTAAAGCCGACTATTTTAAACAACTTAGTTTATATGTTGAATCGCATTATTACAGAGGTAAGCCTTATATTGGGGAATATTTAGACGAAACAACGGGCTATTGGTTGATGGGAGATAGAGAAAGGAGTCGTTATTACAATCATTCAACATTTAATGATTTAGTAATCTCTGGGCTTGTGGGTTTACGACCTAGAGTAGACGAAGTCATCGAAGTTAATCCATTAATTCCTCAAGATAAATGGGATTGGTTTTGTTTGGATGGAGTGCTATATCATGGTAATGTGATTACAATTATTTGGGACAAAACAGGAACAAAATACCACAGAGGAAAGGGGTTTAGACTATTTAAAAATGGAAAAGAAATTGCTTTTTCAGAAAAATTGGAACAAATAATTTCAAAATAAGTTAGTGTTATGAGAAATTTTATTAGCAAAATAATTGGGGTCTTTGTATTGTTTTTTTCGTTAGCTGCTGTTGCTCAAAACGGAATAAGCATTAGCCAATTGCAAACAGAAATGTTGACAAATCCAGAAGGGATTGATGTAAAACAACCTCGTTTTAACTGGGTGTTACAATCAAAGTTAAATCAGATTAAACAAATAGCATATCAAATTACAGTAGCTTCTTCTTTAGAAAAACTTAATACAAACACGCCTGATTTATGGGATAGTGGTAAGGTAGTAAGTGATGAATCTGTCAATGTAATCTATAGTGGAAAAAAACTGAATAATAGGCAAGAAGCCTTTTGGAAAGTAAGAATATGGACTAATAAAGGAGAAGCAGTTGCCACTGACATTGCTCATTTTAGTATGGGAATACTAACTTATGCCGATTGGAAATCCACTCGATGGATTGGTTATGATAAGATTTCGCCAGAAGACAGCATTTCCCAGTTTTCAAGATTATCAGCTCGATATTTGAGAAAATCTTTTGATGTTAAAAGACAACTTAAAAAAGCAAAAGTATATATCATGGGCTTGGGCTTGTATGAGTTGTATGTTAATGGAAATAAGATAGGAAATCAGGTCTTGGCTCCTGTTCCAACCGATTATACTAAAAACGTGAAGTACAATGTTTTTGATGTGACTTCGCAATTAAAAGAAGGCAAAAATGCTCTTGGGACTATTTTAGGGAACGGTCGCTTTTTCAATATGCGACAAGATTATAAACCCTATAAAATCAAAACATTTGGGATGCCTAAAATGGCATTACAACTGGTATTAGAATATACTGATGGGAGTAATGAAATTATTCGAACGGATGATTCTTGGAAACTGACAACTCAAGGGCCTATCGTTTCAAATAATGAATATGATGGAGAGGAATATGATGCACGAAAAGAATTGCAAGGATGGAGTACTTCTAAATTTGATGATTCAGCTTGGACAACTGCACATTATGTTCAAGAACCAGGTGGGTTTTATGAGGCCCAGATGACTCCTAATATGAATGTTATGGCTGAAGTGACTCCTATTTCCATTCAACCAACTACAACTGGGTCTTATATTTTAGATATGGGGCAAAATATGGTAGGATGGTTACAAATTAGGGTAAAAGGTAATGCTGGAGACAAAATAACGCTTCGTTTTGCTGAATCTTTAAAATCGGATGGGACACTTTATAGAGATAATTTGAGAGATGCTAAATCAACAGATACTTATATTCTTAAAGGTCAAGGAGAGGAAGTTTGGGAACCTAAATTTGTATATCATGGATTTCGATTTGTTGAGCTTTCAGGATTTAACTCAAAACCGAGTTTGGAGGATTTTAAAGGGAAAATGGTGTATGATGACATAAAAACAGTGGGGAGTTTTGAGAGTTCAGATGCTACCTTAAATCATATCTTTAAAAATGCTTTTTGGGGAATTAGCGGAAATTATAAAGGAATGCCTGTTGATTGTCCCCAACGTAATGAGCGTCAACCGTGGTTAGGAGATAGAACTACAGGGGCATATGGGGAAAGTTTTTTATTTGATAATCAAACCCTATATGCTAAATGGCTAGAAGATATAAAAAATGCGCAAACGCCTGATGGAGCAATTCCAGATGTTGCTCCAGCTTATTTTAGATATTATGGAGATAATGTAACTTGGCCAGGAACTTATATTACGGTTGCTGATATGTTGTACCAGCAATATGCCGATAAAAAAGTAATTGAAAAACATTATTCATCAATGAAAAAGTGGATAGTGTATATGGAATCCAATTATTTGGTCAATGATTTAATAACTAAAGATACATACGGAGATTGGTGTGTGCCACCAGAATCATTAGAATTAATTCATTCAAAAGATCCAGCTCGAACAACCAATGGCGAATTGATAGCGAGTGCTTATTATTATCATTTGTTACAAATCATGAAAAAGTTTGCAACACTTACGGAGCAGTCTAATTCTGATGTATTGTATTATGAAAACTTAGCGCAAAGGATTAAATTGGCATTCAATGCTAAATTTTTTAACCCAAAAAATAATCAATATGGCAATAATACAGTTACTGCCAATTTACTTCCATTAGCATTTGGAATGGTGTCTAATCAGTTTGAAGATAAAGTTTTTCAAAACATTGTACATGAAATTGAGGTTACTAATAAAGGGCATATTAGTACAGGGGTCATTGGAACTCAGTTTTTAATGCGAACATTATCTGCATTTGGAAGACCTGATTTATCCTATCAATTGGCATCCAATACCACTTACCCAAGTTGGGGATATATGACTAAAAATGGAGCCACTACCATTTGGGAGTTATGGAATGGAAATACTGCTGACCCTAAAATGAATTCTCAGAATCACGTGATGTTGTTAGGTGATTTGTTGATTTGGTACTATGAGAATATCGCTGGTATTAAGAGTAGTAGTAAGTCGGTTGGATTTAAAGAAATTATAATGAATCCCGATTTTGTTGAAGGATTAAGTTATGTGAAAGCTTCTTATGAGTCTATATATGGAGTTATTAAGAGTAGTTGGAAAAAAACTAAGGGGAAATTGCATTGGGAAGTTACTGTTCCTGCTAATACATCAGCTCAAGTATACCTACCAACAACTGTTGTTTCAAAGGTGAAATTGAATAATCAGGGTTTAGGCAATGAACATTCTTTTATCATTGAAAAAAATAAGCTAGTGTTGAATTTGTCATCAGGAATATATACTATAGATGTAGTGCCTTAATTTTTGTAAGCTCAGGATAGTACAGGATACATTCAAGCCAAGTAAATCCTAACTTTCCAACAATAAATAGAGCTGAAAACAACCAATTGGCTTAGAATGAATTAAATAATTAAATCGTAATGAAAATAGTAAAAATAGCAGTAGTATTTCTTTGTGTACTGTTTTTATATAGTTGCAAAACTGCTTTAAATAAAAAAACTTGGAAGGAAGGGATATTGGTAGATGAGTTTATTTATGAAAAAGCACCTTATCCTTCCTGTCATGCTTCAACAATTGTTGAGGCTTCTAACGGCGATTTGGTAGCATCATGGTTTGGAGGAACTGCTGAGAGAAATCCAGATGTGACGATTTGGGTAAGCCGAAAACAAAAAAATAGCGACACCTGGACAGAAGCCATTCAAGTAGCAGATGGAGTGATGAATGCGACATTGCGTTACCCAACTTGGAATCCTGTTTTGTATCAAATACCTGGAGGAGATTTAATGTTGTTTTATAAAATAGGTCCAAAACCATCAGAATGGTGGGGTATGTTTATGACATCTTCAGACAATGGGAAAACGTGGTCTAAACCAAGTACGATGCCTAAAGATTTTTTAGGACCTATTAAGAATAAACCTGTTTTATTAAGTAATGGGACTCTATTATGTCCTTCGAGTATCGAAGGAGATGGATGGAGATTGCGAATGGAATCGACACCTGATTTTGGTAAAACATGGCAAATGAGCGACACATTATCAAGAGGAAAAGATAAAATTAATGCTATTCAGCCTAGTATTCTTTTTCATGAGGGAGGAAAAATACAAGCGATTGCACGAACTAGAAACAGAGCTTTAGCTTCCACTTGGTCAAATGATAATGGGCTAACATGGTCTGATTTAAAATTGTTAGAGTTGCCCAATAATAATTCAGGAACAGATGCCGTAACTTTAAAAAGTGGAACTCATTTGTTAGTGTATAATCATGTTTTACCCCCTGGGGATTTAGCAAAAGGACCAAGAACTCCTCTAAATTTATCGGTTTCTAAGGATGGAATTCATTGGAATGCGGCTTTAATTTTAGAAGATTCAAAAATTAGCCAATATTCGTATCCGTCTATAATCCAAAGTTCAGATGGAATGGTTCATGTGGTGTACACTTGGCGTAGAGAACGTATAAAGTATGTTAAAATTGATCCTTCAAAATTAGTGGCTTTGCCAATAAAAAAAGGAATTTGGCCTGGGAATAAAAATAAAACAACGGTTTCAACAGTTAACCAAGAGGAATAATAATGATAGCAATAAATTCAATAAAAAGAGATTGTATGAGGGGTGCATTTCTTGTCATTGTACTATTTTTTTTCGGCATGGGCCAAAGTGTTGTAAAGGCAGCAGAAGTAAAACCAAAAGTCAAATATAGAATTGCGGTTTGTGATTGGATGATTCTAAAAAGACAAAAATTAGGTGCTTTCTCTTTAGCCAAAGAACTTAATGCCGATGGAATTGAATTGGATATGGGGAGCCTGGGGCCAAGAGAAACATTTGATAGTAAATTAGGGGATCCTGTTGAAAGACAAAAATTTTTAGACAAGTCCAAAGAACTAGGAGTTGGTATTAGTTCTATAGCAATGTCGGGTTTTTATGCTCAGTCTTTTGCTACGAGGGAAACAGTAACTAAAATGATACAAGATTGTGTTGATACGATGGACAAAATGAATGTGAAAATAGCATTTTTGCCATTGGGAACACAATGTGATTTAGTTAAAAATCCAGAGTTACGTCCTACTATTATTAAAAAATTACAATGGGCAGGAAAACAGGTTGGAAAAATAGGAGGAGTTATTGCAATAGAGACTTCGCTAGATGCTACCCAAGAAAAACAACTTTTGGAAGAGATAGGGTCTAAGTATATTAAAAGTTCTTTCAATTTTGCCAATGCAATTGAAAATGGGAGAGACATTTGTGAAGAAATTAAAATATTAGGTAAAAAGTATTTAGCTCAAATTCATGCATCCAACACAGATAAAGTATGGCTAGAAAAAGATACGGCTATTGATATGCCTAAAGTTAAAGCTACTTTAGACGCGATGCATTGGAAAGGGTGGTTGATTATTGAGCGTTCTAGAGATGTCGCTATAGTGAGAGATGTTAAGGCTAATTATGGTGCTAATGTAGCCTATCTTAAGAAAATTTTTCAGAATAAATAAAGTAAAATGAGATATATTGGACTATTTATTTTAGGTCTTTATGCTAATTTTTTGACAGCACAAAACATTACCATTGTGTGTGATTCAAAGTCGCCTAGAATTCAGTTTGGAGCAAAAAAAGTTGAAGAGACTTTATTAGAAAAAGGGTATCAGGTATCTTTTGTTGAAGATATTGCTAAAAATACAAAAGAAGAAATTATAATTATCGGAGAGAAAGGAACTCCGATTTGGAAACAAAACACGAAACGATTTTCGATTAACGATGGTCAGTTAAATCAAAAAGAAGCTTTTCAGATTAGCACTCAAAAAAAAGCCATTTTAATCGAAGGTGCAGATGCGACGGGTACTTTATATGGCGCTATGGAATTGGCTGACCGAATTAAAACATCGGGAAAAATCCCTTGGGGGATCAATTTTCACGATAGTCCAGAAATGGTGCTGAGAGGAAGTTGTATCGGACTTCAAAAAACGACCTATTTACCAGGGCGAGATGTTTACGAATACCCTTATACTCCAGAAACGTTTCCTTGGTTTTATGATAAAAAATTATGGAAAGAGTATCTTGATATGATGGTGTCTAATCGATTGAATTCTCTTTACTTATGGAACGGACATCCCTTTGCTTCTTTGGTCAAATTAAAAGAATATCCTTTTGCGGTAGAAGTAGATGATGAAACCTTTAAAAAAAATGAGGAAATTTATAAGTTCATCACCGATGAAGCGAATAAAAGAGGGATTTGGGTAATTCAAATGTTTTATAATATTATTGTTTCAAAACCTTTTGCAGAACATTACAATATAAAAACGCAAGATCGTCAACGTTCTATTACTCCAGAAATAGCAGACTACACTAAAAAATCGATTGCTGCATTTATTGCAAAATATCCTAATGTAGGCTTGTTAGTTACTTTAGGAGAAGCAATCAATACTGTAGATGATGATGTTGAATGGTTTACTAAGACCATTATTCCTGGGGTTAAAGATGGTTTACAAACAATTGGTAGAACTGATGAACCACCTATTATTTTAAGAGCTCATGATACTGACGCGCCATTGGTGATGAGTAAGTCACTTCCATTGTATAAGAATTTGTATACCATGCATAAATACAATGGGGAGTCGTTAACCACTTATGAACCTAGAGGTCCTTGGTCAGAAATCCATAAAAAGTTGAGTTCGTTAGGTTCTATTCACATTTCTAACGTTCATATTTTGGCTAATCTGGAACCTTTTCGATATGGCTCTCCTGATTTTATACAAAAGAGTGTTCAAGCCATGCACACTGTTCATGGTGCTAATGCCTTGCATTTATACCCACAATCGTCCTACTGGGATTGGCCATATACCGCTGATAAAACAGAGAAACGATTGTTAGAAATGGAACGTGATTGGATTTGGTACAAGGCGTGGTCACGATATGCATGGTCGAGTAAAAGAAATAGAGTAGAGGAAATTGATTTTTGGAGCCAACAATTAGCGGATAAGTTTGGAGTTGATTCCATGGAAGGAAAAAATATTCTTAAAGCTTATGAAGAAACAGGGGAGATTGCACCAAAAACGCTAAGGAAATTTGGTATCACCGAAGGAAATAGACAAACTTTATTGTTAGGAATGTTTGAAAGTCAGCTAGTGAACCCTGCAAAATGGCGAGTATATCCAGGATTTCATGAATCGTGTGGTCCTTTAGGTGAATTGCTTTTAGAATATGCTAAAAAGGAATGGAATCATCAGGAACATATTGGAGAAACCCCTCTTCAAATTATCACTGAAATTACGCAACATGGTAAGTTAGCCAGAGAAGCAATTGATGAGGTGACTTCTAAAATAACAAAAGATAAAGAAGAATTTCTTCGCCTCAAAAATGATATTTACTGCTATGATGCATTTGCTAATTTTTTCTCAGAAAAGGTAAAAGCGGCAATGTTAATCCTGCGTTATAGTTATTCTAATGATATTAAAGATTTGAATGAGGCGCTACCGCATTTAGAGAAAAGTATCATTTTTTATCAAGAGTTGGTTAATTTAACTCAGGATAGTTATTGGTATGCTAATAGTATGCAAACGGCACAGCGAAGAATACCAATTGGAGGCGATGATGGTTTCAATAAAACGTGGAAAGAATTATTGCCTCACTACGAGCGTGAATTGGCTAATTTTAAAAGAAACTTAGTTTTGTTGCAATCAGCAAAGGAAGGGAAAATTGTACCAAAAGAAGTTAAGGCATGGAAACCAGTCGAAGTGAATTTATTTAGCGAAAACACAGGAAGGTATGTAGTTAAAAATGCAACACAAGTGTATGCTACCCCTGCATCGGAAATTGTGAAATTAGCTCCTGAATTAGTGAATTTAAAAGGAATTGCATTTGACGAAACTATTCAAAACGAAAAGGGGACACAACTTAAATTTAAAACGGATAAAGCGGTAAAATTGATTGTAGGGTATTTTAACACCGATCAAAAACGCTTTTTGTTACCACCTAATTTAGAAACAGATGCTTCGGGTAATTCTAACGGTCAAGCTGAGGTAATTTTAGCCAATGCAATTAATTTGAAAGAATTGCCAAGGGTAAATATTCATACATACATGTTTCCAGTAGGAGAGCATGAGCTTAAGTTAGGAAAAGGAAAAGTATTGCTTCTGGGATTTATCGATGCGAATCAAGCGATTAGTCCAAGGGACGTTGGTTTTATTGGCGCCGAAGATAAAGGAGCGATTGATTGGTTATTTTATTAAAATGAAAAAAGTAGGCTACATATTCGGTGTATTGTTATCGACTTGTTTTGCTTTGGCGCAGAGCAATGGAGCCTTGACGAAATTTCGTAAAGAGATTTCGTTAAATTCAGGTTGGGAAACGGTTTTAAAAGAAACCTCAAATCAAGAAGAAGCCCAATTAAAAATAGAAGGTAATTGGAAAAAAGTAGACGTACCTCACAACTGGGATCAGTACTACGGTTATCGCCGAGCTAAACATGGAAATTTGCATGGTACATCTTGGTATCGTAGAAGTATAGAAGTTGCTGAAAGCGATAAAGGAAAACGGTTGTTTCTTTATTTTGAGGGAGTGGGTTCCTATGCAACCGTTTGGTTAAATGGGAAAAAAATAGGAAGTCACAAAGGAGGCCGAACCACATTTACAATTGATATTACGGATGTTGTTGCATTCAATCAAAAAAATGAATTATTAGTTAAGGCCGAACATCCTGCCTTTATCGCTGATTTACCTTGGGTTTGTGGTGGATGTTCTGGCGAATGGGGGTTTTCTGAGGGCTCACAGCCTATGGGTATTTTTAGGCCTGTCACTTTGGTTATTACAAATGATGTAAGAGTTGAACCTTTTGGTGTTCATGTGTGGAATGATCAATCAACTTCTCGAGAAAAAGCCTTGCTTCACACTGTAACAACGATTAAAAATTATGACAATTCAGATAAAAGCCTAACAGTTGAAACTCTTGTTTTAGATAAAAACGGAATTAAAGTTGGCGCTGTACAAAATCCAATACAATTAAGCCCTGGAGAGACTAAGGAATTAGCACAACTGCTTCCTGATATTTTGAATCCGCAACTGTGGTCGCCTACTAATCCCTATTTATATCAAATTGTAACCACAGTATTTGAAGAGGGTAAAAAAGTAGATCAAATTACCACTCCTTATGGAATTCGTTGGGTGAGTTGGCCAATCAATAGCAAAGAAAATAAAGGTCGGTTTTTGATTAATGACGAACCATTTTTTATTAATGGGACATGCGAATATGAGCATATAATAGGGAACAGTCATTCGTTTTCAAACCAACAAATTAAAGCGAGAATAGACCAGATTAAACAAGCTGGTTTTAACGCTTTTAGAGAAGCACATCAACCTCATAATTTGTTGTACCAAGAAGAATTGGATCGAGAAGGAATTTTATTTTGGAGCCAGTTTTCTGCACATATTTGGTATGATACCCCTGAATTCAAAGAAAATTTTAAAACACTTTTGAGAGAGTGGATAAAAGAGCGTAGAAATAGTCCATCGGTTGTTTTATGGGGCTTACAAAATGAAAGTACGATTCCGAAAGATTTTGCGGCAGAATGTACTCAGATTATTAGAGAAATGGATCCTTCTTCGGCTTCGCAGCGATTGGTAACGACTTGTAATGGAGGAGAAGGAACCGATTGGAATGTGGTTCAAAATTGGTCAGGAACCTATGGAGGAAACCCTTTTAACTATGGAACTGAGTTGAGTAGCCAACTTCTAAATGGCGAATATGGTGCTTGGCGTTCAGCTGATTTACACTCTGAAGGAGAATTTGACCAAAAAGGAATACTTAGTGAGAATCGTTTTTCACAATTAATGGAAATAAAAATTCGGGAAGCAGAATCGGTAAAAGATAAAGTGGCAGGGCAATTCAATTGGTTGTTTTCGTCACATGAAAATCCAGGGCGCCTTCAAGATGGCGAAGGATTTAGGGATATTGACAAAGTAGGACCTGTAAATTACAAAGGTCTTTTTACCGTTTGGGGAGAGCCATTAGATGCGTATTATATGTATCGAGCCAATTATGCATCGAATACAAAAAGTCCAATGGTTTACATTGTTTCTCATTCTTGGCCAAATCGATGGGAAATACCTGGAATTAAAAGTGGGATTGATGTTTATTCCAATTGTGATGAGGTCGAATTATTTAATGACGTCAATCAAAGTTCGTTGGGCAGAATTAAAAATCCAGGTTTAGGAAAACATTTTCAGTGGAACAATATTGCTGTAAATTATAATGTTTTGTATGCCGTTGGCTATGTAAATGGTCAGGCTGTAGCCAAAGATTATATAGTGTTGCATTCGCTTCCTAAAGCGCCTAATTATGACTTGTTAGATAAAGATTCTGACGAAGTTATTCAACCCAAAAAAGGATACAATTATCTATATAGAGTCAATTGTGGTGGTCCCGAATTACAAGATCATTTAGGAAATAAATGGCTGGCGGATACGCATAAAAGTTCAGATAAAGCTTGGGGTTCTTTGTCCTGGACAGATGGTTTTAAAAACCTTCCAGATTATTACGCAAGTCAGCGTACCTCATATGATCCTATAAAAAAGACCAAAGAGGATGTTTTATTTCAAACGGTTCGATATGGCACCAGTCAATTGAAATATGAATTCCCAGTACCAAATGGAAAGTATTTGGTGGAATTGTATTTTACAGAGCCTTGGTATGGTACAGGAGGAGGGTTAGAATGTAAAGGCTGGCGTACATTTGATATCGCAATTAATAACCAAACGGTACTCAAAGATTTTGATATTTGGAACGAATCAGGCCATGATACCGCTTTAAAGAAAGCATTTTGGGTAACAGCTAAGAATGGAAAAATTAGTATTCATTTTCCAAAAGTGAGTGCTGGACAAGCAATAATTTCAGCAATTGCTATTGCTACCCTAAACAAAAGAATATCGGTTAGTCAAAATCCTCCAAGAAATATTCAAAAATTAAGTGTACATTCTCATACCCAAAACGATGGTAAAATTGGAACTTGGTTGGATTTGTATTCAAAACAATACTCAGATTCGGAAGTTGCTTTTACCCAGTTACCGTCAGAATTATTTACTGCCGATTACATTCAATTTTCAGAAAAATATAGAGAGAAAGTTTCAGGCTCTTTCATTTCTAAAGAAGAGGCTAATGTCTATGTTTTATTAGATAACAAAACAGCAACCCATTTGGATTGGCTGTCTAATTACAAAAAAATAGAGGAGACTGCTAAGAACAGTTTAGGAACAGTATTTTCTATTTATTCAAAAAAAGTAAAAAAAGGAGAACAAGTATTTTTTGGAGAAAATTCTGAAAATAGTGCAATGTATTCGATAGTTGTTGTACCTACTTATGTCATGGGAAATGTTAATGATTCGCGTCCAAATGTTCTTCTCGAGGCAGAAAATGCTAAAGTGACAGGGGAAGGTATAGTAAAAGGAAATTTTAAGAAAAGTGATTATTTAGAGTTTACTCAAACTACTTCTAATAGTATTCAGTTTGAAGTAAAACCAGGAGTTGCGGGTATTTATTTGATGCGTTTTAAATATATGAATTTAACGGATAAATCAATAAAATTGAACTTAAAAATGGAGGATGCCAATGGGATTATTCTAAAAAATGATAGCATTGAGTTTTCACCTGCTGCAGATAAGTGGAAAATAGTAAATACGACTTCTGGAGGTTATATTAATGCTGGAACGTATACAATTAGTTTGGAATCTAATGAAATGAAAGGATTACGATTGGATTCTTTAGAATTTCAATAAAAACAATTCGATAAGAAGAACATGAAAGTTGTACATAATATAGTTAGAGGATTAGTTTTGTTGTTTTCGGTAATAGGAATTGCCCAAAATAATTCTGGAAGGATCATAACTGATTTTAACACCAATTGGGATTTTAAATTAGGAGATTATCCAAAAGCGGTTGAGTCTAATTTTGATAGTTCAGATTGGAGAAAACTACAATTACCACATGATTGGAGTATTGAAGGGGAATTTAGCAGTAAACATCCTACCAAGGCTTCTCAAGGTGCTTTGCCAGCAGGAAAAGCGTGGTATCGTAAATCATTTGAGCTTTCGCCAAAATCGCAAAACAAGTCCGTTGTAATTGAATTTGACGGCGTATTTAAAAATAGCGAAGTATGGATCAACGGTCATTTTTTAGGCAAACGACCAAATGGTTATATTTCGTTTAGTTACGATTTGTCAAAATATTTGAATTTTGGAAAACAATCCAATATCATTGCAGTTAAAGTGGATAATGATGCGCAGCCCAATTCTCGGTGGTACACAGGATCAGGGATATATAGAAACGTGCGTTTAGTGGTTCAAAATAAATTGCATGTGGCGCAATGGGGGACTTATATAACCACTCCAAAAGTATCTCAAGATAAAGCTTCGGTGCATTTTCAAACCACTATAAATAATGAATTGCCTATTTCAAAACAAATTAAAGTAGTAACCACTATTGTTGATGCTAATCGTGTTCCTCAAACAAAAGCGACAAGTATTCAAACGATAAAAGCCAATTCGGTTTTGGAATACCAACAAAATTTAGAGTTAAAGCAACCTCGACTTTGGTCGGTTAATTCTCCGTATTTGTATAAGGTTGTAACGCAAGTTTATAATCAATCTCGATTGGTTGATAATTATGAAACCCCTCTAGGAGTTCGCTATTTTAATTTTGATGCTGAGAAAGGATTTTCATTAAATGGAGTGCCAACTAAAATTTTAGGAGTTTGTTTGCATCATGATAATGGTGCTTTGGGAGCGGTAGAAAATAAAGATGCGGTAAAGAGAAAGCTTAGATTGTTAAAAAACATGGGAGCTAATGCGATCAGAATGGCACATAATCCACCGTCATTAGAGTTATTACAATTGTGTGACGAAATGGGGTTTATTGTTCAAGATGAAGCTTTTGATGTTTGGAAAAAGAAAAAAGTAGCCAATGATTATCACAAAGATTGGGATGCATGGCATAAAAAAGATTTAGAAGATTTTATAAAAAGAGATCGAAATCATCCTTCGGTGATGATGTGGAGTATTGGAAACGAAATTAGAGAGCAATTTGATAGCACCGGAATTAGTATTACTAAAGAATTGGCTCAAATTGTAAAATCGTTAGACACGACTAGACCAGTAACAAGCGCTTTGACAGAAAATGTGCCAGAGAAGAATTTTATTTATCAATCAAAGGCTTTGGACCTTTTGGGATTCAATTATAAACATAGTGATTATAAAGATTTTCCTAACCGATTTAAAGGGCAAAAAATCATTGCTTCCGAAAGTGTTTCAGCGATTGCAACACGCGGGCATTATGATCAACCTTCAGATGTAGTAAAAGCTTGGCCCGTGGCTTACAACCAACCTTTTGATGGAAATAAAGATTTTACAGCTTCGGCTTATGATCAAACCTATGCTTATTGGGGAGCAACTCACGAAGCCACTTGGAAAACCATCAAAAAACAAGATTTCATGTCAGGTTTATTTGTTTGGACAGGTTTTGATTATCTAGGAGAACCAGACCCTTATACCTATCCTGCTCGCAGTTCTTATTTTGGAATTATTGATTTGGCAGGCTTGCCAAAGGATGTGTATTATATGTATCAAAGTGAATGGACTACTCAACCGGTTTTACATATTTTTCCACATTGGAACTGGCAACAAGGACAAGAGGTAGATATTTGGGCTTATTATAACCAAGCCGATGAAGTAGAGCTGTTTTTAAATGGCAAATCTATGGGCAAAAAATCGAAGCAGGATGACGATTTACATGTTTTTTGGCGATTACAATACGAGCCAGGTGTTTTAAAAGCCGTTTCTCGAAAAAATGGAAAAGTAGTTTTAGAAAAAGAAATTCATGCTGCTGGGAAAGCGGCTAGTTTGGAATTGCTTTCGGATAAGAAAGTTATAAAGAAAGATGGATATGATTTGACTTACATAACAGTATCAGCCAAAGATATGGATGGAAACCTAGTGCCAGATGCCAATCATTTGATTCAATTTGAAATCAGTGGCGGTGGAAAAATAGTTGGAGTAGACAATGGGTATCAGGCTAATTTAGATTCTTTTAAGGCTAGTTCGTGTACGTTGTATAATGGTAAATGTATTGTTATTGTACAATCGAATACTAAGAAAGAAACAATTAAATTAACCGCTTCATCAGAGGAAGGAATTCAAACCTCCGCAATAGAAATAATAGTAGAGTAAATAAAATAGATAAAGAATACCAATAATTAAACAATGATAAAGATGAATTATTCAAGAACAATCAATACTTTTTTTAAAGTGAGCCTTACGCTTGTTTTGTTTGTAACAAGTAGTAAAGCAATTTCTCAAACAAATGGAGATAATAAGGTAATTATTTCTAAACAACTCAAATGGTCAGAGCGAATGGCTTTATCAATAATGCATCGTCATCCCGAAGCCTATATGATTGATGATGCGAAACAACCGCATTGGGATTATGTTCATGGACTAGTTTTGACTTCATTGGAAGAATTAAATAAACAAAAGAAAGACGCGAAGTATTTTGACTATATCAAGAAATATGCAGATGATTTGATTGATAAAGATGGAAATATTGCTACTTATAAAGAAGAAGCTTACAACATTGACATGATTGTGGCAGGACGAATTTTGTTCAATTTGTATGCTACAACAAAAGACAATCGCTATTTAGTGGCAATGCAAACTCTGAGAAAACAACTTGATAACCAACCTAGAACTGCAAGTGGAGGCTTTTGGCACAAGAAAATTTATCCAAACCAAATGTGGTTAGACGGATTGTATATGGGAGAACCCTTTTATGCTCAATATACTGTCGCTTACGAAAATGGAGCAAAATTAGATGACATTGCTAAACAATTTGAATTGATTCAATTGCACGCTACAGATAAAAAAACGGGTCTGCTATATCATGCCTGGGACGAAAGTAAACAAATGCCTTGGGCTAATAAAGAAACAGGAAATTCACCTAATTTCTGGTCAAGATCGATTGGTTGGTACATGATGGCATTAGTGGATGTTTTAGATTATTTCCCCAAAAACCATCCTAAACAAAAAGAATTGGCGGCCTATCTAAATAATATTGCAACTAGTTTGGTGAAATTTCAAGATCCATCAGGAATTTGGTACCAAGTAACAGACAAAGGTGGTGCACCAGGAAATTATCTAGAATCATCTGGAACTTCTATGTTTGCTTACGCTATGGCAAAAGGAGCGAATAAAGGGTATTTGCCTAAAAAATTCAAAACAATTGCAGCTAAAGCATTCGACGGATTGACATCAAAATTAATCAAAGTAGATCCAAATGGCGCCATTACTATTACCAATGCTTGTGCTGTGGCAGGACTTGGAGGTACGCCTTATAGAGATGGTTCGTATGAATACTACATTAACGAAAGAAAAAAAGATAATGATCCTAAAGCAACAGGCCCATTTATCTTAGCCGCTTTAGAACTTAATAAATAACAAATACAAAAGATGTTTTCATTACAAAATAAAAAGGCAGTAATAACTGGAGGAGGTAGCGGAATAGGTCAAGCAATCGCGACCTTATTTGCAAAACAAGGAGCCGAAGTACATATCATTGATTTGACTATAGAAAGTGCTCAAGAAACATTAGACAAAATACAAAAAGAAGGAGGAATCGCCTATTCACATTCTTGTAATGTTGCCAATCAAAAAGAAGTTGTAGCTACATTTGAAAAAATAGGCAATATTCATATCCTAGTTAATAATGCTGGTATTGCTCATGTGGGAAAGGTGGATACCACTACTGAACTAGATTTTGATAAGGTGGTCGATGTGAATGTGAAAGGAGTATACAATTGCTTATTTGCAGCCATTCCACAATTTCGAAAATCGAATGGAGGTGTTATTGTCAATATGGCCTCTATTGCTGCTTGGGTGGGATTATCAGATCGTTTTGCTTATTCTATGGCCAAAGGAGCTGTGATGGCAATGACTCTATCAGTGGCCAAAGATTATATTAAAGAAAACATTCGTTGTAATTCTATTTCACCTGCAAGGGTACATACTCCTTTTGTGGATGGTTTTATTGCTAAAAATTATCCAGGAAACGAAGCCGAAATGTTTCAAAAATTATCACAATCACAACCGATAGGACGAATGGGTAAACCAGAAGAAATTGCTACACTAGCGTTGTACCTATGTAGTGAAGAAGCAGGTTTTATCACAGGGACAGATTATCCTATAGATGGTGGGTTTATCACATTAAATAGTTAAATAATAAATTACTAAATACAATATACAAATGAAATTAATACGTTTTGGAGCTGCTGGAAAAGAGAAGCCAGGAGTTTTAGTAGGAGAAAAAAGATATGATGTTTCATCAATTGTTTCAGATTATAATGAAGCTTTTTTTGAAGAAAATGGTTTGGAAAAGTTACACAAAGCGTTGGAGTCAAATCTTTCTTTGCCTGAAGTTGATGCACAAGTGCGTTTAGGGTCGCCAGTAGCAAGACCTTCAAAAATAATCTGTATTGGACTTAATTACGTTGACCATTGTAAAGAAACCAATGCGCCAATACCAGAAGAACCGATTATTTTTTTCAAATCGACTACCGCTTTGTGTGGGCCAAATGATGACTTGATTATTCCTAAAAACAGTGAAAAAACAGACTGGGAAATTGAATTGGCTTTTGTTATGGGTAAAAAAGCAAGTTATGTAGAAGAAGCTGATGCTTTAGAGTATGTAGCAGGTTATTGTTTGCATAATGATTATAGTGAGAGAGCTTTTCAATTAGAACGTGGTGGACAGTGGGCAAAAGGGAAAGGTTCTGATACTTTTGCACCTCTTGGACCATTTTTGGCTACTAAAGATGAAATTAAAGACGTGGATAATTTGTCTATGTGGTTAACTGTAAATGGAAAAACATTCCAAAATAGTAATACTTCTAATTTGGTATTTAAAATTCCGTTTTTAGTTCATTATTTGAGTCAGTTTATGACCTTGTTGCCAGGTGACGTAATTAGTACAGGAACGCCTCCTGGAGTAGGTTTAGGAATTAAACCAGAGCCAGTCTATATAAAAGCAGGAGATGTAATTGAATTAGGAATGGAAGGATTAGGCTCAAGCAAACAAGTTGCTAAAGCTTATATTAAATAAGAAAATAACAAACATAAAATGAAATATATTGTTTGTGAGAAACCTCATGAGTTCTTGTTAAAAGAGAAACTTATGCCTGTCCGAAAAGAAGGTGAAGTACTATTGAAGATAAAAAAAATAGGAGTTTGTGGAACCGATATTCATGCTTACGGGGGGACACAGCCGTATTTTGAATATCCTAGAATTTTAGGTCACGAGTTAGCCGCAGAATACATAGAAGGAGATGTTGAAGGATTTAAAATAGGAGATAAAGTAACTTTTATACCCTATTTTCATTGTGGTCAATGTGTGGCTTGTAGAAATGGTTTAACCAATTGTTGTGCCAATATCAAAGTCTTTGGAGTTCATATCGATGGTGGAATGGCCCAATATGTTACCGTTCCTCAGCACTATTTACTACATGGTCAAGGACTGGATTATGATGAATTGGCTCTGGTTGAGCCATTAGCCATTGCTGCTCATGGTGTTAGAAGAGCTGATGTTAAATCCAGTGATACGGTTTTAGTTATGGGGGCAGGTCCTATAGGGATAGGTCTTATTCAATTTGCTAAAATTGCAGGAGCAAGAGTGATTGTAATGGATATAAATGATTATCGATTGGGTTTCTGTAAAAAAGAACTTCAAGCTGACGAAACCATTAATCCATTAAATGAGGATGTGTCTACTAGGTTGAAAAAAATTACTAATGGCGATATGCCAACCGTAGTTATTGATGCAACAGGAAATCGCAATGTGATGAATGACGCATTCAATTATATGGCCCATGGAGGACGATTTGTATTGGTTGGACTCCAAAAAGGAGAGTTGGCTTTTAGTCATCCTGAATTTCACAAGAGAGAATCTACTCTTATGAGTAGTAGGAATGCAACAATTCAAGATTTTGAATACGTTATGAAGTGTTTAAAAGAAGGTAAAATCGACCCTAAAAAATACATCACACACAGGGCTAATTTTACAGAAATGATTGCTGAATTTGAAAAATGGATTGATCCAAAAAATAACGTCATCAAAGCGATGATTGAATTGGATTAAATAACAGAACATAATATGGATTTAAAATTAAAAGGAAAAATTGTAGTAGTATCTGGATCGGCAGGCAAGGCAGGAAGTATTGGAGAGTCTATCGTGAATCGATTGGCAGATGAAGGAGCAATCCCTGTTTTGGTCGATAGAAATAGTAGAGGATTTGACTATGTTGAGGCACTTCAAAAAAAGGGAGTTGATTCTTTGTTTGTCCAAACAGATGTAACTGATCCAGTTCAAATGGAAAATGCAGTACAAAAAATTGCAGAAAAGTACGGAAAGATTGACGCTGTCATTAATAATGTAGGAGTCAATGACGGAGCAGGTTTAGAATCAAGTTACGAGGACTTTATGAATTCCTTGAAGCTGAATGTTGTGAGTTATTTTTTATTGGTAAAATATGCGCTTCCTTACCTTAAAAAGTCAAAAGGTAATATTTTAAATATAGGTTCTAAAGTTGCTTTAACTGGGCAAGGAGGGACTTCGGGTTATGCTGCTGCAAAAGGAGGAGTTTTAGGGCTTACAAGAGAATGGGCAGTAGATTTAATTCAATTTGGAATCCGTTCAAATGCTATTATCATAGCAGAAAGTTTGACGCCAGCGTATCATGATTGGTTAAATACGCTTCCAGATGGTGATGTAGTGTTGAAAAAGATTAACAAAAGTATACCGTTTGAATCAAGAATGACAAGCCCTGATGAGATTGCTGATACGGCACTTTTTATAATTTCAGAGCGTTCCTCTCATACTACGGGTCAGTTTGTCTTTGTAGATGGAGGGTATGTCCATTTGGATCGTGCTCTAATTAATGATGTAGACTAAGTATAGCCATATGAACAGAATCGACGCTCATCAACATTTTTGGATTTTTGACCCAATTAGAGACAATTGGATTGATGATACAATGAAGTCAATTCAAAAAAATTTTTTGCCTGAGGATTTAAATCCGTTACTTGTTGAAAATAACTTTTCAGCTTGTGTTGCTGTTCAGGCAAGTCAAACAGAAGAAGAAACCAACTTTCTGTTAGATTTAGCCGCTAAAAACGAATTTATAAAAGGAGTAGTGGGTTGGGTAGATTTGTTGAATGATACTATTGTAGAACGATTAGATCATTATTCAAAATTCGATAAATTAAAAGGATTTAGACACGTTGTGCAAGGAGAGCCTGATGATTTCATGTTCAGAAATGATTTTCGAAACGGAATCAAAGCGCTAAAACAATTTAATTTTACGTATGACATTCTGATTTTTCATCGTCAATTGCCCGCGGCTATTGATTTAGTAAATACGTTTTCTACTCAAGCATTTGTGTTGGATCATATCGCTAAACCAGATATTAAGTCCGCCGAAAAACGTTCTTGGGAAAAAGGGATTAAGGAATTAGCCAAAGCAGACAATGTAATGTGTAAAATTTCAGGAATGGTCACTGAGGCTGATTGGAATTCATGGAAAGCAGACGATATAAAACCGTATCTCGATATCATTTTTGAAAATTTCACTACCAATAAATTAATGTTTGGGTCTGATTGGCCAGTTTGTAATTTGGCGGCAAGCTACTCACAGGTAGTAGGGGTATTAGAATCTTATATTACTCAATTACCAGCACATGATCAACATCAAATTTGGTATGAAAATGCTAAAACCTTTTATAACCTTAAGGTTTAAAATTAATAATCTAAAATAGAAAAAAATACATGTCAATACATACAGAAAATCAAGTTGTAAAAGGAATTATACCACCAATGGTAACTCCTTTATTGCCAGATAATGTTTCACTAGACATCAATGGAGTCAAAAAATTAGTAGAGCACCTTATCGCAGGCGGAGTCCATGGTATTTTTATACTTGGAACCACAGGCGAATCTACAAGTTTAAGTTATGCCACTAGGAGACAATTAATTATTGAAACGTGTACAGTAGTAAACAATAGAGTGCCTGTTTTTGTAGGGATAACAGATACGGCTATTGAAGAAAGTGTTCAATTGGCTGATGTGGCCAAAGCGAGTGGAGCAGCAGCTGTCGTAGCGGCACCACCTTATTATTATGGTTTGGGACAAGAAGAATTGTTTAAGTATTATTGGAAATTAGCCGATCAATTGAGTTTGCCATTATTCTTATATAATATGCCTTCCCATACTAAAATCAATATTGATGCTAAAACAGTAGTTCGATTATCAGAGCATGATAATATTATTGGTTTAAAAGATAGTTCTGCAAATGCCGTTTATTTTCAGTCATTAATCCATCTGTTGAAATCAAAACCTCAGTTTAGTTTACTGGTAGGTCCTGAAGAAATTACGGCGGAAATTGTTTTGATGGGAGGCCATGGTGGTGTAAATGGAGGAGCAAATATGTTTCCTAAACTGTATGTCGAGTTGTACAATGCAGCGTCAGCAAGAGATTTTGATCGTATAGCTGTATTACAACACCTAGTAATGGAAATAAGTACCAAGATATATACTTTAGGATCTTACGGATCGAGTTATTTGAAGGGAGTTAAAGGTGCTTTGTCTGCTTTAGGTATTATTGAATCCAACTTAGCCATGCCTTTTAATACTTTTGAAGAAAAAGAGATGCTACAGGTTATTACTAATGTCAAAAGTATTCAAGAGTCAATACAAAAAGTGGTATAAAAATTATATCGTATAAAAAAAAGCCCGATTAATCGGGCTTTTTTTATTTTATATCAATAGAATTTATTCAGTCATATTAACTGTTTTTGGACGTAATGTAGCTAATTGTAATACAATAGCTAATACAACAACAATGGTTAGTAGAACAAATATGTGTCCCATTCCTCCATTGTCTTCCGCCTTGCCTAAAAATTCAGTGATTACGGCTCCTGCAGAAATACCTGCTAAGTTCATTAATCCATAACCAGTAGCTCGATAACGAGGTGCTACAAACTGGCATAATATAGGCATATTATTGGTGTCAAAAATTCCAAATCCTAATCCAAATAAAATTCCACCTACTAAAATTGTTTCAATTTCGGTTCCATAGCCCAATAAGAAAAGGGCAGGTAATGTTAGGGTTAGTCCAATAACACTAGTGTAGATTCTCCCTTTAAGAGTTTTAATTACCCATTTATCAGAAAGCAATCCCCCAATTAATACTCCCACAAAAGAGGACATAGCAATAGTAATAGTAGCTATCGGTCCAGCAACAGACATATCTAAATGTAATGTTTCTGAGAATAAGGTAGGCAACCAATTTTTTGCAGCCCAGCCAGGTAAACTTGGTGCTGAAAAGTAAAACAGTAATACCCAAAAAGAAATATTCCCAAATAAGATTCCTAAGCCTTTATACATTTGGCTCAATTCGTCTTTTAATGATGCTTTTTTTGAGATGTCTATTTCATAAGCTTTTTTTTCTTTGATAAAAAAAATGAGCACTATACTGTAGAGCATTCCAATTAGACCTACAGAATAGAAAGTAAAGTGCCAAGAAAAGTGTTTGGATAGAGTAGCTCCGAATCCACCTAATGCTTGACCTAAATAGATTCCTGTTGTATGGATAGCTATTGCAAAAGAGCGAGTACTTCCTTGGTGGTAATCGGCAATTAGTGATAAAGCGGCAGGGATATAAAAGGCTTCACTTATTCCCATAATAGCTCGTAATATATATATATGATTGAATGAGGTAGCGTATCCCATAGCCATTGTAACTCCTGACCAGATAAAGAGGCTGCAAACAATTAATCTTTTCCGATTTAATCTGTCAGCAATGATTCCAGATATAGGACTCATAAGTGCATATATCCATAGGAAAACAGCCATTAACCGGCCGAAGTTTTCAGCTTTATCTAGTTCTGGAATATCAAGCATCATGGCAGGTTTCATAGTAGAAAGCATTTGTCGGTCTAAATAGTTTAATAAGGCTACAAACCATAATAAACCAACTACTATCCAAGGATATGATTTTCGTTCACTCCATTTTTCAATCATATTTAAGTTGTAAAAGGCGGACTTATTCATATAATGCTTTGTAGGTACTACAAGCTCTGTAGTCAGATGATTCTAAATCCATTCCAAAAGACGACCAAGCACTAGGTCTGAATATTTTTTCTTCAGGTACATTGTGCATATTCACAGGAATTCGTAGCATTGATGCTAATGTAATTAAATCGGCACCAATATGACCATAAGTAAAAGCACCATGGTTAGCCCCCCAATTTGACATAACACTGTATACGTCTTTGAAAGGACCTTTACCTGTTAAGTTGGGAACAAACCAAGTAGTAGGCCAAGTAGGGTTCGTTCTTTCATTGAGTGTATGGTGGACATCTTCTGGAAGTTCTATTGTTTTTCCTTCAGCAATTTGAAGTACAGGGCCAATACCTTTTACAATGTTAATTCGACACATGGTAACTGGCATTTCTCCCTTTGTTTTAAAAGTAGATGAGAAACCACCTCCTCTAAAATATTCTAACATCCCGGGTCCCCAGCTTGTATTTGATAAACATTTGTCAACTTCTTCTTCGGTAATTTCCCACCAAGGTTTCATAGCAGGTTTACCATTTATGGTTTGTTCACCAGTGCCATCTAAAGCGGAGGCTCCTGAATTGATAAGATGAATGAATCCATTAGCCGCATCTCCTTTTAGTTCATATCCTGTAACTCTTTTTACAGCTTTAGGACTCCAATAGGTTCTAACGTCACTAAAAATTTGAGCAGCCCCAGTTATCAAATGCCCAAATAGCATTGATATTCCGTTTAAACTGTCATTTTCGGTAGCAAACATAAAAGGTTGTCTAATTCCGTTCCAATCAAATGATGATGTTAGGATAGCTTCCATAAAATCACCATTAGGAAAATGATCAGTCCATTGTCTTTGCCCTTGGAAACCACCAGAGATAGCATTTCTTCCTAAAGCTTCCTCTGCATATCCGAGTTCTTTTAATTTAGGATTGCCAATCATTAAATCCCTTCCGATTAAAGCCATTTTAACTACGAATTCCCAATCCTGGTCTAATTCAGTTCTTGTTTTTTGTTTATTAACAGGGTTATAATCTTTACCTTCTTTACATTTTGCTTTTGTCCAAGCCAACGCTTTTTCATATTCGGCTTTATCGTAAATTTCTTTTTCGATTCTACGAATAAATTCAGACATATCGATACTCTCGCAGCGCATTCCTAAATAGCTCTCGAAAAAATTTGGATCAACAATTGAACCTGCAATTCCCATAGATACACCTCCCATTGCTAGATAAGATTTTCCTTTCATGGTTGCTACGGCTAATCCTGCTTTCCCAAAAAGTAGTAGTTTTTCTTGAACATCTTCAGGTATAGAAGTATCATCACTATCTTGTACATCTCTTCCATATATCCCAAAAGCAGGAATTCCTTTCTGATTATGTCCAGCTAATGCAGCTGCCAAATACACCGCGCCAGGACGTTCCGTTCCATTAAAACCCCAAATGGCTTTTGGAATTGTAGCATCCATATCAATAGTTTCGCTTCCATAACACCAACATGGGGTTACGGTAAGACTTAATCCTACTCCTTCTCTTGCAAATTTATCAGCAGAAGCAGCTGCTTCAGCAACCCCTCCAATACAAGAATCGGAAATTACACATTCTACTTTACTACCATCCGCATGCCTTAAATTTTTTTCTAGAAAATCAGCGGCAATCTTTGCCATGTTCATAGTTGATTCTTCAAGCGATTCTCTTACGCCATCTAGCCTACCATCAATGACAGGTCGTATTCCAATTTTTGGAAGTTGTCCAATTAAAGTTTTATATTTCATTAGTATTTCGTTTTTATTTGTCTGATTTTATTTTGTATTGACAATTGATAAGACTAGTTTCAACTACCAACTTTTAAAAATAAGACTTTTTTTGAAAACGAAATAATAATAAGTGATAATTTTACACTTATTATTAAAAAAGTGTAAAAATAACTAAAAGGGATTTTAAAGTTTTATAATTTCTATGTTTCTGAAATCAATAGGGAAGCCTTCGTACTGCAGCAGAATTCTACCTTTAGTTACAGAGGAATGAGTTCCTTCATTGACTAATTTACCATTCAATTCTTGAGTAATTGTTCCGTTGTTTGAAGTAATTACAAGGGTGTTCCATTCATTTACAGGGTTTTCAGCTTCTTGAAAACATTTAGTTACGACACTTTTTCCAGGTTGCGTTTGAGTTCCTTTAATGGTTAAAGTAACATTCTGAAGTAATACGAAATCACCTGTAGCACCGCCTTCTTTGATTTGAAATTGAATTCCTTTAGGCCACAATTCATCAGGGGTTTCTTTAGGAACAAGGTACATGACCCCGCTATTTCTAACATTTATTTTTCGTTCAAAAGTGGTGTCTGTATTCCATTTGAATTCGACAGTAAGTTTAAAATTTCCAAAAGTTTTTTTTGACATTAAATACCCTGATTTTTTTCCATAGCAACGAATCATTTTGTTCTCAACGGCAAACACATCTAAACCTTGTTTGTGTTTTCCAGTTTCGGGTTCAAAAGCGTACCATCCTCTTAAGTTATTTTTATTAAAAAGCGAGATTGATTTTTGTGATATTGCATTTTTTGGTACCAATAAAAGCATAAGTAATGCAAAAGAAAAGATTTGTTTCATTAAGTTGAATTAAAAGATTTGAATAAAATATAAAAATAGTATAAAAAATAGAATCAGAGGGAATGTTTTTGATTTCTCTTTATTTTTAGATTCATTACAGTTTGTTTCATATTAAATGAATTACTGTAGCGATATGTTAATTTTTCAATATTTTATTTAAATCTACTTTGTGCATAAAATTCAATTTTATACATTTGTGCAATCGATTACATATAAATTATTTTTATAAAAGTGGTTTGATAAATGAGTTTTCGTTAATTTTATATCGAAAATTAAATAGGGTAATGAAAGATAATAATAAAACTTTAGGGGAATTTATAATTGAGAATCAGAATGAGTTTCAATACTCTTCTGGCGAATTATCTCGAATTATAAATTCTATTCGATTGGCTGCCAAAGTGGTCAACTATAAAGTAAATAAAGCAGGATTAGTTGACATTGTTGGTGCTGTTGGAGAACAGAATGTTCAGGGAGAAGAACAGCAGAAGTTGGATGTATATGCAAATGAAATATTTATTCAAACCTTAATTAATCGGGAGATTGTTTGCGGAATAGCATCTGAAGAGAACGATGATTTTATTACCATTGAAGGATCTGATAACGGAAATAATAATAAGTATGTGGTCTTGATGGATCCCCTGGATGGGTCTTCAAATATAGATGTTAATGTGTCTGTAGGAACAATTTTTTCGGTGTATAGACGAATTACTCCTATAGGTACTCCGGTAACTTTAGATGATTTTCTTCAACCAGGAGTCAATCAGGTGGCTGCGGGTTATGTTATTTATGGTACCTCGACTATGTTAGTTTATACTACAGGTTTTGGCGTAAATGGATTTACATTGAATCCAGCTATCGGGACGTTCTATTTGTCACATCCCAATATGAAGTTTCCTGTTGATGGTTCAATTTACTCTGTTAATGAAGGGAATTACAGTCAATTTCCGCAAGGAGTTAAGAATTATATTAAATATTGCCAACAAGAAGAAGGAGACAGACCGTATACTTCAAGATATATTGGCAGTTTGGTTTCGGATATTCATAGAAATATGATTAAAGGAGGTATTTATATCTATCCAACGAGTTCTAAATCGCCAAAAGGGAAATTACGGTTATTGTATGAATGCAATCCTTTGGCTTTTATTGCGGAGCAAGCAGGAGGAAAGGCTTCGGATGGTGTGAATAGAATAATGGAGGTGCAACCTGCAGAATTACATCAACGTATTTCTTTTTTTTGTGGGAGTAAGAATATGGTCGAAAAAGCAGAAGAGTTTATGATAAAGAGTATAGCGCTATAGATTAAAAATACATTTAAATTGACAACAAAAATAGTTTTGGTTTTTATCTTTTTCGCATTAATGGTTTGACGGAATAGAGTTTTAGTTTTAGATATTGTTGTTTTTAGATGATGCCAATGCAAAATGAATGTTTTGTGTTGGCTTTTTTATTTTACTGGAATGAAGATTAAAAATTAGGGGAATTTTTTTTATACAAATCGATTCACCAGTGAAGTTTTCTCATGTAAAATATAAAAAGAGGAAGTCGTAAAAAAATAAAAACCCCTAACACATTCGTATTAGGGGTTTTAGCTTTTGTAGCGAAGACGGGAGTTGAACCCGTGACCTCAGGGTTATGAATCCTGCGCTCTAACCAACTGAGCTACCTCGCCATTTTTATTGTCATGCATCTCTCAATGCGGGTGCAAATATAGAAATAATAATAATGTTTGCAAGTATAAATGGAGAAAAAAATATTTTTAAAAACACTTTTTTTTTGAGTTT
>JACCDI011477716.1_pt1 | contig 41671 bp, 30 predicted proteins | sample 7442791 | NCBI WGS metagenome assembly JACCDI01 (sample SAMN15323434, study PRJNA562643) | freshwater metagenome | isolation source: river surface water | place: USA:Blue River Watershed | collected 2017-08-15 | reverse complement strand
CCGAGAGGGGATGTAGCCTTCAAGCCCAAATCTTTGCGAAGCAAAGATTGTTTTTTGTTTCCTCAGCCCACTTACAAGCAATAGGAATTGCTTGACGTGGTCTTTGGAAACAAAAAAGGACCTCACTTCGTGAGGTCCTTTGGGCTTGAGGTCGGAAGCGGATTCGAACCGCTGTAGAGGGTTTTGCAGACCCGTGCCTAGCCACTCGGCCATCCGACCTTTATTAAAAGAGGTGCAAACTTAGGTGTTTTTGAGATAATATCAAAAAATACCTAAGATATTAAGCCATTTTTCTGATGGTGTTAACCGATTTGCCTTTGCTTTTAGTGTCACCTTTCGGTGTGGCAGTTTTAACGGTTTTTTCAGCTTTAGCTTTTACTTCAGCTTTAGCTTTCACTTCAGCTTTAGTCTCATTTTCACTATCGTTTTCTTCTTCTTCAAGTGATTTTCTGAGTGCTTCGAAATCAAATTTATCGCTCAGGATTGTATACCATGAAGCAAGTTTCTTCATATCAGAAAGGTAAATTCTTTCATTATCGTAGTTTGGAAGAACTTTTCCTAGGAACTGAGGGAAGGCATCATCTGAAGCTTTTTTGTCAGGAACAGTAAGACCATCTTTGGTTTTGTCAAAAATAGTAAGAAGTACTTTTGCTAATCTTTCTTCACCTTCCATGGTAAACATGGCGATATCAGATAAAATTGAAACTTTTGTGGTTGGAGAAGTTGGGATTTTCTTACCGGTACCATCTAAGGTTTCAACAATAAGGCCATTTTTTCTCTGACCTATCACATGATAAAGTCCGGGCATACCCGCAATTGCTACAATGTCTTTCAATTCCATATTAACTGCAAATTTTCTATAATATTTTGACAAAACAAAGCATTCACATCTTTTTTTGTCATAGTTTTGTAAACATTTTTATGAGTAAGAAATTATTGATCTATGGTTTAGCTTTCGGCAGTGCAACAGCAGCCCTAAGTTATATCTATATGGTAGCTGTCGCTTCAAGTCCGAATGCCTGGCAACATCTATTTGCGGTTTTAGGTGAATTTTTAATTTTACCTGGTACTGGCATATTTTTATTTTTAAAGTCATTTAAGAAGCAGGACCCAGAGCAATTTATGTTAGGAAGAGCAGTGTTTTTGGGTTTTTTCCTTAGTATTATCATAGGAGCTTCCGTTTCGTTATTGTTTTCTTACGTTTCTCAATTCAGACCAGAGATTATTGCTCAGCTTGTTGATATCAAGACCAATCAATTTAAATCCAGTAAGTTTTTTTCTCAAATGCCTGAGAAAGATGTTTTGTTAAAATACCAGGAAATAAAAGATAACTATACCGTTCGAAGCCAGTTTATTTATCAGTTATTTTTAGGAGGTTCCAGAGGATTATTTTTAAGCGCTATATTTGCTTACTTCATGAAAGCCAGAATGAACAGAGACTATTGAGAAAAGTATTAGGCAAAATAGGGTTTGTTTGGTTTGGGTTGGTTTTTGCCAGCATATTTCTGCTATTTTATCCTTTTTTCTTTCTGTTTCTGAGCTTTGAGAAATTATATCCAGCTGCTAATTTTTTAAGAAAAATCTGGGCATGGGGCACTTTTATTTTGTGTGGTTCATTTGCAAAAGTGTACCGCGAACAGAAATCTTTTCACGGACCTTGTATCTTTGTTTCTAATCATACTTCTTACCTTGATATTGTCGTTTTTGGTTTGTTTGCGCCTCTGAAAATGTCGTTCATGGGTAAAATTGAATTATCGAAAATTCCATTATTTGGCAAATTTTTTGGCACAGTCGATATCGGTGTTCACAGGGAAAGCCTTAGAGGTGCCCATCGCGCTTTTTTACAGTCAAAAGACAAGTTGGACAAAGGCTATAGTATTTTAATTTTCCCTGAAGGTACTATCTGGAATAAAACACCACTATTAAAGCCATTTAAGAATGGAGCTTTTAAGCTAGCTATAGAAAATAAAGTGCCGATTGTTCCTGTCACCTTTTACAATAATTTTAAAGCATTGCCAGACGAGAAGTTTGAATACTATCCCACAATTATCAAATGTAAAATTCATCGGGCAATCAAAACCGATCATCTAAATATTGATGATAGTGATCACTTAAGAGACGAGATTTACAACCTGATTGAACAGGAATTAATAAAAAACCACATTATTCATGAAAATAACAGATGAAAAAATAGAGCAACTGGCACATTTGTCAAGACTTGAGTTTGACACTGAGACAAAAGCTAAGATTAAGACCGATCTCGAAAACATTCTCGATTTTTGTGAGAAATTAAACGAGGTGGATACTGATGGTGTAGAGCCCTTGATTTACATGACTGATACAATGAATACAGTCAGAGAAGATGCAGTCGAGCAATCATTTACCAGAGAGCAGATTTTATCTAATGCCCCAAAGAAAGATAGCGATTATTTCAGGGTTCCTAAGGTTATAGAGCAAAATAAATAATGGTCAAATTAATTGACATTAACGGCATTCAGAAGGTATACAAAGTAGGTGATGAGGAAGTGTATGCTCTGAAAACTATTGATTTAGATATTTACAAAGGTGAATATGTTGCTTTAATGGGGCCATCAGGTTCGGGTAAATCTACGTTGATGAATATTCTTGGTTGCCTGGATTCTTTCACAAAAGGGCAGTATGTTCTCAATGGCACAGATGTCAGCAAAATGACTGAGAACGACCTTGCGGAAGTTCGGAATAAAGAAATAGGATTCGTTTTTCAAACTTTCAATTTATTACCAAGAATGTCTGCTTTAGAAAATGTTGCTTTGCCACTTGTATACGCAGGGGTCAATAAAAAAGATAGGTTAGAGAGAGCTGAAGAAGTCCTTGTTCAGGTTGGATTAAAAGATAGGATGAAGCATAAGCCTAACGAATTGTCTGGTGGACAGCGTCAAAGGGTTGCTATAGCGAGAGGTTTGGTTAACCGCCCAAGCATATTGCTGGCTGATGAGCCAACCGGAAACCTGGATACCAAAACCTCTGTTGAGATTATGGATTTATTCAGAGATATTCATGCCAAAGGCAATACAATTGTTTTGGTGACACACGAGGAAGATATTGCAATGAATGCAAAAAGAATAGTCAGATTAAGAGATGGATTGATTGAATCTGACACAATTAACGAAAAATTTGAACAATCAGCCCCTAAAATTGTTTAATGACTTATGAAGATATATACTAAACGCGGCGACTCAGGTGAAACCTCATTAATAGGAGGGGATAGGGTAGCAAAACACCATATAAGAATCGAGGCATACGGAACAATTGACGAATTAAATTCGTACATTGGAATTCTTCGCTCATTTGTAGATGATAAAATTAATAGTAAGGTGTTGCCTGAGATTCAGGATAGACTTTTTACTGTTGGTAGTTTATTAGCTTCTGCTCCAGGAAGTAAAATGATTGTACCAGATTTACATGACTCAGATACAGAATTACTGGAAGAAAGTATTGATCAGATGAATACTGAATTGCCTGAATTAAGGTCGTTTGTCTTACCAGCCGGCAGTATTGAAGTTTCACATTGCCATGTAGCTCGTTGTATATGCAGAAGAGCAGAGCGACTAATAGTACATTTGAATGAAGAGCAGCACATAGAGCCTATTATCATTCAATACATCAACAGATTGTCAGATTATCTCTTTGTTTTGAGTCGTTACAAAGGTATGAAACAAGGCGTTGAAGAGGTGTCCTGGAAACCAAGACTCTAATTATTTAGTAGTTTTTTCTGTAAATTTATTCTTGTAGAAAATTGCCTCCTGGAAGTTAGGGGTAATCATCAAGGCTGAATCAAGATACATGACAGCTTCAGCAGGTGTTGAAGACATTTTTGCTTTTTCTACGTAGCAATATGCTTTAAGGTCCACATTCTGTGAAGTGTTTTCATCTATATTGACATCAATAGTTTCTGGAGTATACTTGCCATAAAGAATGCTATTAACTGATTGCACGTAGGTCACAACATTATTATCTATGGCTAGTTGCATAGCAGCAATTAAATATTTATGTTTGTTTTTGCCGGATAATTTATAGGCTTTTTCCATAAGTGCTTTAGACTCCTGAACCTTATCTTCGGCGCCCAGAAAAATACTCTTGTATTCCATTAAAGTAATATTGTTAGGGTCGATTTCAAGTCCTTTGTCTACGAAGAGTTTTCCAGCTTTAAAGTTTTTCAATTTTTTGGTGTAATACATAGCTAAAGAGTCTATATACTCTTTTTTGTTAGCAGAATCGAGTACTAACAAGTGGTTTAACGCCACTACACTTGTAAGATAATCGCCATTGGTATAGGCATTTTTGTACACAGTTTTCCAGTTTTCAGTTTCTTTGGAGTTTTGGTTGCAGGCAGAAATAATTAATACTGAGGCAACCAAAAACAAATGGATTCGTCTAATCATATAGTAAAGCGTTAAATGTTTGTATATTGTGCAAAAGTAGGATTATTTTATACAAATCTCGATATTTAATCGTATTTTTGCTACTTATTGGTTTATGAAACTCAATAAAATCGTATTTTTCTTTCTCCTTTTTATCCTTTCGGGATATGAGTCGTTCGCTCAATGTGGAACGGCCTATGTTTCGTCAGACGATACGGTTGTGTGTGTGCCCAAAATAGTAAGATTCAAAGTTCACAGGTTTCCTGCTGGGACAACTTTTGAATGGGATCTAGGTGCGGGTTATGTTTCTTCAGATAGTACTTACACAAAGTTGTATGCAACGAGTGGGGTTTTTAACGTCCGAGTAAAACTTAAATATTTGGATGGAAGTAACTGTGTTATAGACATGGTTAATTTTATTCAGGCAAAGCCGGTTCCAGTTCCTAAGTATTCAGTTTCTAAAACAGTCATTTGCAATTACAAAGACAGTGTGATATTAACGGATCTGTCTCCAAAGACTGTGTCTCGTGACTGGCTGGTGGATAATACTTTATACAGCAATGGTCCGAAAACGCTCAAGGCTATTTTTCATGCACCTTCAGGCTGGAAGAGTTTTACTATTTTCATGAGAGATAGTTTTGGTTGTGAAGGGAAAAAGACTTTTGACAGTACTGTACTTCTTCCTGATTCTATTTCTGTTGATTTTATGGCAGATAAGTTAAAAGGTTGTACGCCAAAGCTTTTGAACTTTGAAAATCTCACAGATACTTTAGGATACCCAATTACTTCCTGGAACTGGTCGTTTCCAGGAGGTGCAGTACCAGCCTCTTCAACTCTGTATGAGCCAAAGAATGTGCTCTATAACCTTAGAGATACTTTTGATGTGAAACTTACAGTTACCACTAAAAGAGGTTGTCAGTATGAAAAAGTACAGAACAATTATTTAATGTTTGCTGACAGTACAGCTTTAAATACAAGTTTTAGTAAAAATGTGTTATGTGGTAATGAGCATTTAACTGTAACGCTAAATAATGGAAGAAGTGGATTGCCTCTAATTTCTGTCATACCAAACAATATTGTTCGTACTGTCATCACACCTAACAAACACTCATTCAAATTTACCAATTTTGGAGTATATACTATCTATGTATCTGACGAATTGAATGGCTGTAAGTCTGAAAGAAATTATCTTAATCAGATTACGGTCAATGGCCCGATTGGCGGTTTTACCATACCAAATAGTTACAGTTGTCTTCGTCCGGATACCTTTAGTGTTTTTGATACATCAAGAATGAATATTGGAGTTGCGAAGTCTGTTGTATGGGATCTGTACAATGATAGTTTTCTCAATACCAGTCTTCAAACAGTAACAACTAATCCAGGTAAACTCATTTGTCCTAATTATGCCTCTTATGCTGTGAGATTAATCGTTACAGGTGCCAATGGATGTAAAGACACTGTTCTGAAAAGAAATGCTTTGTACATCAAGCGGATTTTACCAATTTTTGGATGGAAACCCAAGCCTGCCTGTCCGATAGAAATGATGGAGTTCGAAAACGCTACCATGCGTGGAACCAGTAAGGCAGAAAACAGATATCGATGGACTTTTTACAATTTACCTAGTGGTATCATAAAAACAGATACCGTGGCTAATCCAAGACTTAGTTATCCAGATACTGGACATTATTCAGTTAAATTACTAGTGTTTAATAACCTTGGTTGTAGGGACTCTCTGACAAAAGTTAGAGAGGTTGTTATTGAACGACCAATTCCGAAGTTTAATATCAGTGATTCTAACGTTTGTTTTAGAAAGTATGTGGGACTTAGTGCCAAGTACAAAGATTCAAATTATTATAAAACATACAACCATCAGTGGATCTTTCAGCATACTGATAGTGCAAATGTAAAGTACGCATTTAGTGGGGATAGTATCAATTTCAGTTTGTTGCCGGGGATGTATACCATCAAATATACACGTTATTCAGTAAGATTAACCTGTTATGATACCATTAAACTTCCATTTAGGCTCAAGGTGAGTGGAGTAAACTTCTTGCCTAAAATTAATCCTATTAAGGTTTGTAATCCTTATAATGCTACCTTGTTTGCCAATCAGACCTACACTTATAATTTCAAGAACAATAGTACTACACCAATAACCTACATCTGGCAAAGTTATTATGATACAAATAAAGTTGTTATCAGGAAGCCAACTTTAAACCCAACCGGTGTTTTTATTAAAAAGTCTGGTTATTTTTATTTTAATTTTAAATATACCCATGCTTCAGGTTGTAATGATTCAGTTAATACAACCACGATGACGTCTGGTGTTGTAGCGGCATATATGCCGAATGGCAATTCTTATTATGCTTGTGTGGGTAAACCTTTAAGACTTTTCAATCAATCTGATAAAGATGCCATTAAGTTTAAGTGGTTTATGAAGGATTCTGGCAGTGGGGCAGTATTTCTTCCAACAGACACATCTAAAAACGCAAGAATTTTATTTAAAAATGAGGGGGTATTCAAGGTTGGTTTAATAGCCTATGGAGATGGTAACTGCACGGATACAACAATAGCAGCAATATATTCCAACAATATAAAAGCTAAGTTCAGTAGTGATGATACATTAAATTATTGCGCACCAATTATTGCGAGAATATCAGCAGTAAGGCATCCTGCAATTTATGAGTATCGCTGGTATTTAGGCGATGGAGATTCTGTAACTAACAATCTGAGTACCTTTGCTCATTTATATAGTCAAAATACCGGTCCAGACGGAAGTGATGTGAAGCTGGTTGTTAAGGGTTATGGTTGTAATGATACTTCAGATAAAAAAGGCTACATCAAGGTTATCGGACCAATTCCGAAGTTTTTCCTTACTAATAATATAGGGTGCGAAAAACTCAATGTTAAATTTAATAATCAAAGTAAATACTATCGACGATTCTTCCTGGAGTACGGGGATGGAAGTACCTTGGATTCTATCAATTTCAACACACACACCTATCAGATTTTTGACAGAGCTTTGCCATTCCAGAAGTTCAAGCCTACTTTATCAGTGATTGATTCATTTGGATGTATAGTTCAATATACGAAGGATACCATATTAGTATTGAAATCACCAGAGTCTAAATTTACGGTTTTAAATGACACTGGTTGTGCTGATTTGCAAGTGCAATTCAGGAATATTTCTATAGGAGGAGTATCTTATAAATGGGATTTTGATGGCAATGGTACTATAGAAAGTAACTCATTTGCTCCGAGATACACATACCCTCCTGGCGACTATAACCCTGTTCTGATTGCCAAAGCGGCCAATGGTTGCGAGGATACGATTAGGAATTTGGCATTTATTAAAGCTCATAAGCGGCCTGATGTAAAGTTTACAGCATCTACAGACTCGGTTTGCTATAATGGTCGGATACAGTTTAATGCGAATAGTTTACCATCTAATGCAGATATCAAAAGCTGGGAATGGGATTTTGGAGATCCGGCAGTAGTAACAGATACCGCATATACTCAAAATGCAGGGTATAACTTCAGAAAAATTGGATTAAGTCAGATTCTACTACTGGTAAAAGACAAAAATAATTGCACAGACACTGCAGATAAGTTTATTTATACTAACGATACCATTGGTCCGGTTTCAGAACCAATGAACTATGTAACTGTCAGCAATAATCAATTCATTGATGTGAACTGGAGTCAATCTAAATTTAAGTATTTTACAGGATATAGATTGTTTAATGACAATGCACCTAATTATACATTGTTATACAGTACTCCAAACCGAAAAGATACTACTTACCGTGTTAATTCAGGGATTGATGTAAATGCCTCAAGATATTGTTATGTAATAAAGACCAGAGACAAATGTAGTAATCTAGGTGCTGTTACTTTCCCTCATTGTACTATTTTCCTGCAAGTAACCGATACAGCTATCAATGATTTGATACTCGATTGGTTGCCTTATGAAGGTTGGGGAGCAGGTAATGTAAGACGTTACAGAATATACAGAAGTGAAGCAGGCGGTCCGTTTAAATTACTTGATTCCACTGTAAGTGGTCAGACTACCTATCGTGACAGAAAGTTATGTAATAAATTATATTGTTATTATATAGAGGCTTTGGAGCGCACAGGTAAGTGGACTTCAAGAAGTAATACTGTCTGCAAAACATCTTTATATGTTGCTCCAAGTGTTCCTGTTAATTCTATCAGAACTACTGTATTACCTGGCAATAAAACATACACACAGTGGCGCAGATATAACTACATTAAAAATGTCGACCATTATGTTATCACACGTTCATATACAGGTTCAGCAATGAATACTCATTATGATGTCTCAGACTCATTGGGATACATAGATGACGATCCGTATATGGAAAACAATAGGGTATCATATACCTATACCATTAAGGCGGTTGATCATTGTGGTGCTGAATCTCCAGAGAGTCCCGTTAATACCACCATATTACTGAAAGGTAAGAGTGAGGGTTATGTTGCCAAACTGAATTGGACTAAATATGATAAGTGGTACAGTGGCGTAAAGCAGTATCAGGTTTTATTAAGAGAAAATCAAACATTTAAAGTAGTTGGATCAATAGATACAGCAAGTTCTCAATATCAGTTCGACTTTTTAGATACTAAGCTTGATGATTCGATTTGTTTTAAAATTCAGGCTATAAAGGATACCAGCGAGTTTGTTGAGAGTTTCTCAAATCTTCTATGTTTAATTTCTGAAGCTAAAATATTTGTACCGAATGCCTTTACGCCGAATGGTGACACCAAAAATGAAGTCTTCATACCAAGAGCAATTTTGATATTCAACCAAACTGGCAATCCTATATTGGACTATAAGTTCGAGGTATACAATCGTTGGGGGGAGCAAGTGTTTTTATCAGATGACGTTAATGTTGGATGGGATGGTACTTATAAAGGCCAGCCTTGCCAAGAAGGGCACTATGTTTATAAAGTAAGAGCCCTTGCATTAGATGGTGTTACCTCATTTAATCTTGAAGGAATATTTGTTCTTTTGAGATAAGGTAGACAAAGCGTATTTTTGCACCTCTCAAAAAACCGTAGCGTGCAATATGTTCGAAAATTTAAGTCTTAAGATTGAAAAAGCCTTTAAAAATCTCAAAGGGCAGGGTAGGATATCTGAAATTAACGTCGCAGAGACAGTTAAGGAAATTCGTAGAGCTTTAGTAGATGCGGATGTCAACTATAAAATAGCGAAAGATTTTACTGATGAGGTAAAAGCAAAAGCACTAGGTCAAAACGTACTCACCAGCGTTTCTCCGGGGCAGTTGTTAACAAAGATTGTTAGTGATGAACTTAAGGAGTTATTAGGGGGCGAGCAAAAAGATATTAATATAACAGGAACGCCTGCTATCATTTTAATAGCTGGATTACAAGGTTCTGGTAAAACAACATTTTCGGGAAAGTTAGCGAAATATATCCGATCAAAAGGGCGTAACCCATTATTGGTTGCTTGTGATGTATACAGACCAGCTGCGATTGAGCAATTGAAAGTGTTGGGTCAATCAATCAATACGGATGTCTACACAGAGATTGAGAACAAGAATCCTGTTGAGATTGCACAGAACGCCATTAAATACGCAAAGGAGCACAATAACAACGTCATTATAGTCGATACAGCCGGTCGTTTAAGTATTGATGAAGAGATGATGAATGAGATTTACAACATCAAATTAGCATTAAAGCCTTCAGAGATATTGTTTGTTGTGGATGCGATGACTGGTCAGGATGCAGTAAATACAGCAAAGAACTTCAATGACAGATTAGATTTTGATGGTGTGGTTTTGAGTAAGATGGATGGTGATACCCGCGGTGGTGCTGCCTTGTCCATAAAATCGGTAGTTAATAAACCAATTAAATTTGTCAGTAACGGTGAAAAGCTGGAGGCTCTGGATGTGTTTTATCCAGAGCGTATGGCGAGTCGTATTCTGGGTATGGGAGACGTTGTCAGTTTAGTAGAGCGCGCTCAATCAGTTTATGATGAAGAAGAAGCCAAACGACTTAATAAGAAAATAAGCAAGAATGATTTTGATTTTGATGATTTCTTAGGTCAGTTACAACAAATCAAAAAGATGGGTAATATCAAAGATTTGATGGCGATGATTCCTGGAGTAGGAAACAAAATCAAAGATCTTGATGTAGATGAGAACTCTTTTAAGGGAATTGAGTGTCTGATTCAGAGTATGACACCATCAGAGAGAAAAAACCCTGAAATATTAAATGCTTCCAGAAAAAACAGAATAGTAAAAGGAAGCGGAAAAAGCATACAAGATCTTAATAAATTGCTCAATCAGTTCAGTGACATGAAGAAGATGATGAAGAATATGAATAATTTAAAGGTCAGAAGATGAGGGCTGTTTGTAAGAAATTATAAATAGTAATGAAAATCAGTATATTTAATCCTTGAAATTAGTTAGTTTTGCCTTAACTAATTATTTTTCTATGATTAAACATATTCTTTTTCTTCTCTTAGTAATATTTCCATTTCTTGGAAATTCGCAGTCGAAATTAACTTATAACGAGTATTACGACTACAACAATGGTTACTGTCCCGGAGATCCTCAGTACGATAACTGGGTTGGTCTAATTACTACTCTTGACACTACAGCTGATAAGTATCTGAAAATAACCATGCGTGGTACCTATGACATGGTTGGTAAATCGTGCACAGACAAATACGCAGTTAGACAGATTGCTGATGCACTTTACAATGGTTATGATGCATCTATTCCTTGTGATGGTATGGTTTGGAGTGTTGGGACTGGTTGTTCTGATTACAATTGTGGAAACAGTTCAGATTACATTGAATTAACGCTGAATCAGTATACTTGTAACTGTGGAACCTCTTACACCATTCGTCCGGGTATTACCTCTCCAAACTGGGGTGGTATGAATACTGAAACCTGTCAATGGTGGTATCAAAATGCCAATCAGGATATGATTGTTGAAATTGAACGTATCTATGGAAATGACAATTTATCGACGCGTTCATTTGTAACACCAAACGAGTGTGCTTACACACAGAATCTCTATGCTAATGTGATGAATATTGGAACAAACACAGTGAGTAATTACTATGTGGGTTATTCTATCAATGGTGTAGCACAAACTCCAGTATACGTTACTAATAGTTTATTGTCTGATGAAACTGTTCAGGTATTATTGAAAAGTAATTATACTTTTACTGCCAATACATCTTATACATTTAAAATTTGGACATACAGTCCGAACGGAAACACAGATTCTGAAACCAGCAATGATACAATCACTGTGAACTATCTGCATTCAGGAGCACCATCAGTTCCAACTGCTTCAAATGTTATAAAATGTGGGGTTGGAAAAGAAGATATTACAGCTAGTTCTTCAGATTCAATAGGCTGGTTTGATGGTCCGAGTGGAGGATCTATGTTAAAAATGGGTAGCACATTTACAACACCATTCTTATATAGAACAGATACATTTTATGCAGAGGCATTAAGGTTCAAATCAACTACAAATAAATTTGGTTCTGGTTTCAATAATTACACCATGATTTCATACGATCAGGGCGAATACAATGGCGCGATGCTTAAAATAAAGGCTAACGAACTTGTTCGTATGTCTGGAATTAAGGTTCAATCTGTGTTTGGAAATACCAGTCCGCATTACACTGTTTATTACAGAAAAGGAGGCTTTGCTGGTTATGAGAGTGACTCAACAGCATGGACCAGAATATTTGACGCACCTTTAAGTAATGGAGGTTCCCTGAATACTATTCCAGTTTCTTTGGTTTTGGAGCCTGGTGTAGATTATGGATTATATGTAACGACTAATCCATTGAGCGGAGAAGATATCTGGATCAACTATGGCACAAACACTTATTCTAATTCTGATATTAGCATGACTGGAGGAAATTGTGTTTATGGAAAATTCGGCAGAATTGGCGTTTACACACCTTATACTTTGGATTGCGAGATTTTCTACGAGAAAACCTGTCCATCGCCTAGCAGAAAAGCAATTGTTGTAACAGTTAATCCAAAGCCTTTTGGTTCCGATGTTATTGCAGGTTCTAATTTTGCAGGTAAATATTCTTTAGGTTTATTAAATGATCCAGATGTATCTGAGATTAATAAGCAATTGGTTTATGAATTAACACCTCCAACCGGCTATAATAATGCTGACCATGGTAGCACCTGGGAAGTAAATTCTGTGTATTTAGAAACAGAATATGGTACTCCGGTTAATACTTCACTGTATTCGTTTACTGATCCGGGTACTGGAAATGGTGTTTTAACTTTCACACCAGATGTCGATTTATTAGATAGTAATATCAGAGTAAAAATCAGCACAAGCGATTTAGGACCGTATTTCTGTGATACAATGATCACAAGAATCATACATGTTGCACCAACGCCATTTGTTAACTTTAAGTTCCCTGCTTCAATTTGCGAGGGCGACGATGTATACTTTACCAATTTGTCGACTATACATTCTGGTGGTATTACTTATAAATGGGAATTCACATCGACAGACAGTTCTGATTTTGTGGAGCCAGTTCAGAGATTTGACGTTGCCGGTACTTATTATGTGAAATTAACAGCTACTTCATCTCCATATGGTATCTCAAAAGATACCACCATTGCTGTTCAGGTTGGTCAGATTCCACAGGCAGCATTCAAAGCTATCAATGCTTGTGAAGGAAACTCAGTTGTGTTCAATAATCAGACACCAGGTACAGGAATAATATATACATGGAGTTTCGGTGATAATACGCCAAATTCAAATGTTACCAGTCCGAGCCACCTATACAGCTTGCCTAACAGATATTCTGTTAAATTAACCGCAAACAGAAACGGTTGTATAGCAACATTGATCAAGAATGCTTATGTATTCCCAACTCCAGTAGCTTCGTTTGTTGCTCCAACTCAGGCCATTTGCATGAATCAGGATATTAACTTTGACAATACCTCCACCATTAGTAGTGGTAAATTAGGTTCATTGTGGAACTTTAACGACGGTTCAATTTCAACAATTGAGGATGCAACTCATCCTTTCGCTGCTCCTGGTACCTATAATGTTGTGTTAAAGATGGTGTCTGAATTTGGATGTTCAGATTCAACTAATGCGACAATAACAATTAAACCAGCACCAGTTGTAGATTTCACAGTAGACAGATTATGTAAAAACGACGCCAGTCATTTTGTTAATACAACTTCTGAGTTCCCTGGAATAAGTTCAGTTTATACCTGGACATTTAGTGATGGAGCAACTGCTAATACAAAGAACTATACCAGAATCTGGCCATATCACGGTCCTAAAACTGTTAAATTAAAATCAGTTTTAAGTAATGGTTGCGAAGCTGAAACTGAAAAGGCACTTAAAGTATTAACTCAACCGAGAGCTGACTTTAAGACGATGGATGTATGTGAAGGCGATGATGCTTTATTTGCCAATCTATCAACAATAGAGGATGGTGAATTAAGCTATAAATGGTATTTTGGAGATAACAGCGCGGTGAGTACTGAATATAATCCAGCGCACAAATATACTGTATCTACCACTACCACCTACACGGTTAATCTTGTTGTAAGCGTACCTGATGGTTGTGATGATACCGCGGCCAGATCTATAACAGTTACTACAATTCCTACTTGTGAATTCACAGTAGCTCCATACAATCAAATTGGCTTTAATACTTATAAATTTACGCCAGCCAATTCAAGTTATGATACGTATGAATGGTTCTTTGGTGAAGGTGGAACTTCAACAGATGTTTCTCCGTTGTATCAATATACTTTTGTTGGAGCGTTTGATATAACATTGAAGGCTAAAGATGCGGATTGCCAGTGTTCAACAACTAAGAGAGTTGGTATTTCTGAGACTGGCATTAATGTAACCGATGCAGGCAAATTTAAACTATATCCTAATCCATCAGATAAGTTCATTACCATCGATCTTATGAATACAAGCAACGCAGTTGTTAGAGTTCAGAATCAGATTGGTCAGGTAGTGTTAAATAAAGATCTATCTCAAGAGTCTACTGAGTTATACATTGGCGATCTTACCAGCGGTATTTATACTGTAGAAGTAGTGATTGACGGTGTAAAATCAGTGACTAAATTGAGTATAGTCCACTAATGCTCCTGAAATAATAGGAGCCATATATATTGCAAAACGCCGCTTTTAGCGGCGTTTTCTTTTTTATTCAGATTTTAGTAAGTGTGCAAATGATTTCCTGAGTTTATTGACTTTAGGGTCAATAACAGCTGTGCAATAACTATTCTGTGTTCTGTTTTCTTCGTAGTAATTCTGGTGGTAATCTTCGGCCACATAGAAGGTGTCGGCAGGACTAACTTCAGTGACGATTTTGTTGAATACAGCTTCAGATTCCAGTTGATTGATTAGGTTCTGAGCAGTTTCTTTTTGTTGTTCGTTGAAGTAATAAATAGCTGACCGGTATTGGGTGCCAATATCAGCACCCTGTCTATTGAGCGTAGTAGGATCATGCATGGCAAAAAAGACTTTTAATAACATTTCGTAACTGATCTGATCCGGATCAAATACTACTTTCACTGCTTCGGCATGTCCTGTAAGTCCGCTGCAAACCTCTCTATAGGTCGGATTTGGTATTTTTCCTGCAGTATAACCGCTTATAACTTCTTTAACGCCTGTGAGTCGGTTTAGTGTTGTTTCGATGCACCAGAAGCAGCCTCCTGCTAATATTGCTACCTGAGAATAATTGGACATGATAGATTATAGTGCAAAATTAGGTGTTTATTGAATTTGGTAATACATAAATTTTATCGATAAGCACTACATTAAAAATTTAGTATATTTGCTGCTTATGACCTTCAGAATTTTATTCTATTTTCTTGTTTCAAGCATTGTTTTATCTTCTTGTGGCAGCCAATCATCTTTAAAAAATAATGGACAACGTCCTGGATATTACCAGCAATGGTTATATATGAAAACAAACGGAGAAAATGTATTGCCAGATCTAAGCAATTACCAATGGGATATTGCTTCTTCAAAGCGTTCTAATTCTAATGCTTTATTAAAAGTATCAGAGTTTGGTCCAAACAACATTGGGGGAAGAATAAGAGCTATAGTCGTAGATTACAATACCCCAGACAGATTGTTAATTGGCGGTGCATCAGGCGGTGTTTTCGAGTCTACCAATAATGGAGCTTCCTGGAAAGCTATCAACGATCAGGCCTTGTCACCTAGTGTAACCTATATGACTCAGAATCCATTTAATCCGAATATTGTTTATTACTGTACCGGTGAAGCCAGTGGTAATAGTGCAGATTTAATGGGTTATGGGATTTTTAAATCAATAGATGGTGGAAAATCATTTGCTCAGTTGCCATTTACTAATCGTTCCGAATTTCAGTTCAACTGGTCGGTTAAATGTTCGCCTAAAGATACAAATACATTATATGTAGCGACAGATGCCTCTGGTTTATGGAGAAGCACCAATGGTGGAGATACCTTCATTAGAGTTTATAATACTGGTTCAGAAATGAATGATCTGGAAGTATTTCCTGATGGTTCTGTTATGTTCACATTAAAAGGTGCAGGTGTTTACCGTTCTGACAATGGGAATATCAATACCTTTAGTAAAGTAGCTTCTGTTAATTCTGTTTCTTCAGCAAGGGGCGAACTGGCTTATTGCAAGAATTTCCCGAAAGTTGTTTATGCCGCAATTTCTGGTCCGGATAACTCATACAATGGTGTTTTGAAAACATTTTATAAATCGAGCGATGGTGGTAAAACCTTTGTGGCCAAGACCAATCCAACTGGTACAGTTAATTTTGGATTTACGTGGTACACTTTAACTATGGAGGTTAATCCAACGGACACAAATGCAGTCTATATCGCATCTGTTGATGCCGGGTACTCACTTAACGGAGGTACTTCCTGGTCGAAAGCTACTTATCAGCACTCAGATCATCACATGGCAATTACTGGAAATGGGTTTTTATACGTTGGTCATGATGGGGGATTAAGTACATACAAGTGGAATAATTTTTCCCAGTATACCAATCTGAATAATGGTCTAAATATTACACAGTTTTATCATGGAGATGTTTCGCCGCACAACAATAATGTTTTTGGCGGTACACAAGATAATGGCACTAAAGAAAGCAGAAATCAGAATCCACTTTTCAGCAATATCTTCGGTGGTGATGGAGGGTATTCGTTCTATCATGCAACTAATAGCAGTACCAGATATTTCTCTACTCAAAATGGTGCTATGTATAAAAACGGTGCTAATATAGCCAACAACTTGCCAGTACAAACGGATGCCAAGTGGTTTATTCATCCTTTTACTGTAAGTGAAACCATTGGAGAGTATATATTATATCCTGCAGGGACTAACATTTACTTCAGTTCTAACGAAGGTAGTTCATTTAAAAAGATTGGTACTACTAACACTGGCAGATTGTTCAGTGCTGCATTGTCTGAAGATGCAAATCCAGCAGCATACGTTGGAGGTAGTAATAGTCTGGCGGCTGTAGATTCAGTTATGAATGCCACTCCTAAATACAAAGATTTACGTTCCTTAATGCCATCATACATTAGAGCATCATTTGTAGGGAGTATCAAGGTTGTGCCTGGTTTCAGAGATAAAATTTATATCGCATTTAACAATGTCGCCGACTCAGGAAGAATTTGGAAAGTGAGTAATATTTTTGGAACTCCGGTATTTACGAATATTAGCAGAGGCTTGCCAAAAGGCTTACCTGTAAACTGGGTGGAATGCGATCCGTTTAATCCGGAAGAAGTGATTTTTGCGGGCACTGATTACGGTTTATACGTAACAGAAGATGGTGGATTGACATGGACCAAGGATACTCGTGTTCCATCAACTGTAGTTAGTTGCATCGCAATTGCTAAAAACAAAAAAGATATTTATTTCTTCACTCATGGAAGAGGTATTTTTAAAGGTTTGATCAATAATGCTGGTATAAGTGCGATAGATATATCGACAGTAGATATTCTAAAAACAGCTTACCCAATCCCAGCTTCAGATGTATTAAATGTCGAGTTGTCAATCAGTGGAAATGCAACATATCAAATTCTGGATGCACAGGGTAAACTTGTAAAAGCTGGCGACTTAAGCGCAGGTGTTAATGCCATCAATACAGCGAATTTGAACTCAGGGAACTATGTCCTGATTTATACTTCGCCAGAAGGTGAAGGTTTGATTCGATTTGATATCCTGCATTAATTATGTCATCACACCACGTTGTCAGAGAAGCTCAGGAGCCTGCATTGATTATAGCCAATGGCGAATCTTGCAGAACTGAACTCATCGGACAACTTTTAGAGTGGAGTCCTTTTATTGTGGTGTTAGATGGCGCTTTAGAGCGAGTATTACAACTTGGATTTAAGTTTGATGTAGTATTGGGAGATTTCGATCACCAGTCGCTAGACGAAGTTCGAGGTAAAATTCCACCAGATACCCTCATCGAATTTGTGCCAGATCAGGAAAAAACTGACTTGGAAAAAGGAATTGAATATCTTATTCAACGAAACTTCAAAGCCGTAAATATTATTTGGGCAACTGGTAAGCGAAGTGATCATTATATTAATAATATTGGCATTCTGGCGCGCTACAGCGACAAGATTAATCAGGTTATGATAGATGACCACTCAAGGATCTATCCTATTAGCAGTGGTTTTAAAAAGTATTATTCAGAAAACGAAAATATCTCATTAATTCCGCTCAATAAGGTGAGTAATATTGTAACCGAAAATCTGGTTTGGAATCTATCAGGCAAAGATCTTGAATATCCTTTTAATACAAGTAGTAGCAATAAAGTAGCCAGTAGTGGTATTGTCAGTGTTAGTTTTGACAGTGGTTTTCTTTTGATGATGGAGTGTCTTGATTGATATTGAGAACATTCAATTAAATACTTTTCGAGATTTTAATAATAAACTTATATTTGCTTAAAATACTTAAGTCAATATGAATAAAAAAGTCTTATGGATTGTACTTGGAACTATTTTGGTTGGTACAGGTGCACTCTTAACTTACCGTTTTTTTAAAGGTAGTAACAAACATCTGGTTCTCGTACCTGCCAATGCCACTTTTGTGATGCGATTTGATGTGAAGAGTCTAGCCGAAAAAATCAGTGAAAACGGGGAGATTAAAAAGACCAAAATTTATAAAAAAATGGAAAAGGAGTCTCTAAGTAAATCCAATGATCCTACATCTAAAGTGATTGCTCAGATTTTGAAAAATCCAACATCTACAGGAGTTAATGTGTTTAGTGACGCCTATTATTACATGTACAATACTAAAAATGTTACTTATAACGCATTAGTTTTAGACATGAAGGATATTGAGGATTTTAATAAAACAGTACTCAAATTTCCTGAAGCTAAAACATCTATGAAGAGAGGCAAGGAGTACAACTATTTAAAAATTAATAGCAGAAGTATTCTGGCTTGGAATACCTCTGGGGTATTATGGCTAAACAAAGATTATAACTGGTTTTACGATGAAAGTCCCAATGAAACCATCGAAAAAACCATCAAAGGATTTATGAAGATGAAGAAAAAATCCAGCATCATGAGTGATGAGGATTTTATGGAATATGATAAGAATGATGACGATATTGCATTGTATGTGAGTTACGATAAGGTGTTTCGTTTAACAGGACTCGAAGATGCGAAAGATGAGAGTATTGAGAGTATTAAAAAAATGATGAAGGGAGTAAAACTTGGACTTAGTTTAAACTTTGAAACTGACCTTGTTCTCACCAAAATGAAAATTTTCGGAGATACAAAAGAGTTTGACAAGAGAAATTATATGGGCAATTCTGGACTAACTGAAAAGACCATGAGTGCTATTTGTTCTGATAAACTACTGGGTTTAATTTCATTGAATATTGACTTTGAAAAGTTAGTGTCTTTTGCTTGTGAAATGAGTGGTGAAGAGACATCATTAAGAAGAGAAATTGAAGATATGGCCGGTCAGTTTGGATTAACCAGCAAGCAACTAATTGGCGCTTTCGGTAAAGAAGTTTCAATGGCTTTAATCGATTTTGAAAGTCACACCTACAACAGCATGGATTACAATTGGAATGATATCACAATGACATATGAAATGATGCCGGTAATTAAGACAAACGTATTGCCTATCATGACACTTGCGTTCTCTGTCAATGATAAAAAAGTAATGTCGCAGTTGTTAAGCAATAGCCATAGTGTATCCTTACCCGATGGTCGCCAAAAGATCAATTTACCATTTTATGATAGTTTAGCTGTTTATGTGGTATTAAAAGATCATCTAATGTTTATGAGTAATAGCGACGAGCTATCATTAAAAATGCAGAAGGAAGGCAAAATCGGTGAATTGTCTAATGCCGAGCTGAAAAACTTAGTTAAAGAGAATCCATCTAACTTATATCTTGATTTGGATGTCAAAAAATATTCGGCGCTTACCAATAACATAGCAGGAAATTCAGGTAAGCAATTTTTGACCTATTTCGAAAATTACATGGCCATGTTTAAGGATATTACTTACACTGGTAAAGGTCATGATTTTGAGCAAAGAATTAATCTTAAAAAAGGTACTGGAAATTCGCTTTACAGACTGGTTAAACAAATGGATGAATTGCCGGTAGAAACCTGGTAATCTATGGATATTGCTTTAAGAAATGTAGTGCCTAAACCCCTTGAAGGTAATTATGCTTCAGATAGTATCTGGGGTAAAGATGTAGATTTTAAAGCCGGTAATTATTATCTCGTTAAAGCCAGTTCAGGCAAAGGAAAATCGACATTAATATCTTACTTGTTTGGAACTAGATCTGATTATTCTGGCACAGTTATTCTGGGTAATAAAGACAGCAAATCCTTAAGTCTGAATGATTGGTCGGTTTTACGTCAGGAACACATCGCAATAGTGTTTCAGGATTTAAGGTTGTTTGATGAACTTAGTGCTTTCGATAATATTCTCATCAAACATCAACTAAAAAAGTTAGTTACTGATGATGAAATAAAGACCATGGCTCAAAGACTTGGAGTAGACCATTTACTGGATAAGCAAGTAAAGTTTTTATCGATGGGGCAGCAGCAAAGAGTTGCCTTAATTAGAGCATTGGTACAACCATTTAACTGGTTGTTGCTCGACGAACCATTTAGTCACTTAGATGCTGAGAATGTCTTGAAGATGGAGGCCTTGATTGAAGAAGTTTGTAAAAGGAACGGGGCAGGACTGATATTAACTTCTCTTGGAAATGGAAGCAGTTTAAACATTCATTCGGAGGTTGTAATATGATAAGACGCTTAATACTTTCCAAACAAAGTTATTTGCAACTCACTGTAGTAATGTTCGGGTCCTTATTCGGACTGCTGATGGTGATGAGTTCGTTGCAGCTTTACAGAGATATACAATCGATTATAGACAACAAGAAAGAACTGATTAGTTCACAATTTTTAGTGGTCAATAAACCTGTTAGTATTCTTAATACCTTGTCTGGCAATGCTGCAGTGTTTTCAGAAGAAGAGATAAATGCTTTCAAAGCATTAAAGGCAGTAGAAAAAGTTGGAACCTTTAAAGCCAATCAGTTCAGAGCACAGACTGGTTTTCAATTGCAAGATAAAACCATGATGACGGATATGTTTTTCGAAGCAGTGCCAGATGGTTTTTTAGATGTTAAAGTGAATAACTGGAACTGGCAACCTGGACAGCCTGTGCCAATTATTCTGCCAACAGATTATCTTAATTTATACAATTTTGGATTTGCTCCGAGTCAGGGATTGCCACAAATCAGTAGAGGTACCGCTAAATTGGCTGGAATAAAAGTGATTGTGTCTGGAAATGGAAAAACGGCAGAGATGTCTGGTGTAATTGCTGGATTTACCGATAGGATCAATTCTATATTGGTGCCTGAATCTTTTATTGAGGCTAGCAACAAGGAGTACGGGAATAATAGAGACAAAGGTGTTTCGCGACTGGTGTTGATGTGCAGCGATCCATCTGATGCGAAGCTGACAGAGTTTTTAGAGAGCAGAGGGTATGAAACCAATCTGGAAATGCTTAAGAATGGTAAGCTGAATGCTTTGTTAAAAATGGTGCTTAGCATCGTGCTAATGATAGGAACAGTAATCATCTTATTGGCCATACTTGGGTTTATACAGTACTCACAGTTGCTGATCAGTCATTCAAACTACGAGATACGAACACTCCTGCATTTGGGTTATCGGGTTAAAACAATATTCTGGCAATACTTGATGTTTTATTTATTGTTAATGGGAGTGGTGTTTGTTGCAGGAACAGGACTACTTTTATACATCAAACACCTCATTAATGGATTGATGGCAGAAAAAAATTTCGAAGTAGATGCAACAATTGACCCCCTTGTGCTTGTCTATGGTATATTACTGGTAATAGTATTTTTGATTTTGAATGCAGTAAACACTTATTACCGGATAAAACAATTAGCAAAATGAAATTAAGAATTTTAGTAGTATTGATGCTCAGCGGACTCATTTCCTTAAAAGCCAAAGATAAATGGTCGTTTGCAGCCGAATTGGGAATGTCATCATCACAATTTTCATTTGTAAATTATGGTTATACACAGCATATGAGTCCGGCAATTGGCGTGCGCGTCAATTACCATCTCAATAAGCGTGTAAGTTTGATCAGTGGTGTGCAATATGGTATGACTAAATATCATAATAATTACGTCCGTGAAGACTACAATTCTTTTGAAAAGGAAACAACGGTTCGTATAGAAACATATAAAACAAGTATGACAAAGTTCAATATACCTTTGTTTATAAATTATCAGTTGAGGTTTATGCCCTTGAAACCCTCTTTTGAAATTGGAATTAGATACAACCGTTTTGTAAGAGGAACCTATTCTAAAACCACTATTTATGACCGAAGTTCAACGCCATTTGTGGATGATACCAGACAAGAGGATGTTAATTTATTTTCAAAGGACAATTATTTGGCCATGCCAGTTAATACGACTCAGGTGCACCTGGGATTTCAATTGCAATTAACTAAACAAATAGGGTTAAATGTATCGCGTAATATGGGTGGTTCTTATTTTGTGATTACTGAAAAGCCAGCGCCGATGTCTTGCATAATTGACGGAATTGGGAATTTGGAAAACAGAGATTTTATCGTTTCTCTTAATTACAAATTCGACTAAAGGCTTAATTTAGTACACTATGTGAACACTTTGTAATTGTCAGTTTGTACAAATTGGCTTAAGTTTGATGCATGTTTGCTTGTTAAACCAACTGGCATTTTTCAAACGATATGAGTACAAAAAGACAATACCTTCCACAGGATTTCAAAATCAGTGCCTGGGATGCTTTAAAAGGGTATTTTGAAGCCTTGGTGCAGCGCCCGATAAACAACGCTGCAGAATACAAACAATTGCTGAAAGATATCAGTGAATTGGAAAGTATGGTGAGCGAAGATATGGCCTGGCGCTATATTAAAATGACCTGCGATACCTCCAATGAAGCTTTGGAAACGGCTTACATCGATTTTGTAACTAATATTCAGCCCAATATTGCACCATACGAAGATCTTCTCAATAAGAAGATCAATGATTCGCCTTTTAAAGCAGAACTCGAGTCGGACAGAGCATTTATGATCTATTTCAGAGCCATCAAAAATGCTATTGAATTGTTCAGAGAAGATAATATTGCTTTGTTGTCAGAACTGTCGACCTTGGCTCAGAAATATGGTAGCATCAGTGGTGCTATGTCTGTTGTGATTGATGGCGAAACCTTAACCTTGCAACAAGCGGCCAATCGTTTGAAGTTGACCGACAGAGTCAAAAGACAGGAAGCTTACGAGATTATTAACCAACGTCGCCTACAGAGCAAAGACGAGTTGGATGAATTGTTCAATCAGCTGATCAAATTGCGCCATCAGGTGGCCACCAATTGTGGTTTTGATAATTTTAGAGATTATATGCATCAGGCTATGGGGCGCTTCGACTATTCGGTTGAAGACTGTTTCAAATTTCACGAAGCTATCGAGACTGTAGTGGTACCGCTTTGCAGAAAGATAGAAGAAGAACGTAAAGCCAATTTGGGTTATGAGAGTTTGCGACCATTTGATTTGGCTGTAGACCCATTGAACCGTCAGCCTTTGAAACCATTTGATGGTGGCAAAGAATTACTCGAAAAAAGTATTGCCTGTTTTGAAGTGGTAGAACCTGCTTTCGCAGATAATCTTCGAATCATGTCTGATAAAGGCTTCCTCGATTTGGAAAGTCGCCTAGGTAAAGCACCTGGCGGTTATAATTATCCTTTAGCAGAAAGTGGCATTCCGTTTATTTTTATGAATGCTGCCGGAAGTTTAAGAGATGTAGAAACCATGGTGCACGAAGGCGGACATGCCATGCACTCATTCTTAAGTGAGCATCTTGAGCTTAATGCGTTTAAAAACGCTCCAATGGAGGTAGCAGAAGTGGCAAGTATGGCTATGGAACTGATCAGTATGGAAGGCTGGAATAAGTTCTTTAGTGATGAGAAAGAACTTAACAGAGCCATGATTGAGCAACTAGAAGGCGTTATAGCCACCTTGCCATGGATCGCCACCATCGACGCCTTTCAGCATTGGATTTACACCCATCCAGAACACAGCACAGAAGAAAGAAAGTCAGCCTGGTTGACTATCGCCAAACGATTTGATACCGGTGTGGCAGATATGAGTGGCTACGAGCATTTCATGGCTTACTCATGGCAGAAGCAATTGCATCTGTATGAAGTACCATTTTATTACATCGAATATGGCTTTGCACAGTTAGGCGCTATTGCCATTTGGAGAAATGTTTTGAAAGATAAAAAAGAAGGATTGGATGCCTACAAACACATGTTATCATTGGGATATACCCGCACTATTCCGGAGTTGTACGAGGCCGGAAAAGTTAAGTTTGATTTCTCAACCAATTATGTTGGTGAGTTATTTGGTTTTGTTTGGGATCAGTTACAAATATTAAAATCGAAATGAAAAAAACAGTCATTATAATATTGATCATTGGCGCGCTCATCGGCGGCTATTTCTTATGGTTAAAATGGAGTCCCAATAAATTTGTTGATGGTTTCTACCTGGTGCCGGATGATGCCGTGATGGTAGTAGAAACCAAAGATCCTGTCAATCAATGGCAGAATTTCAGTTCAAGCGATATGTGGATGGGACTGAAAACCTTTCCTGCATTTGAAGAAATTACTACCAACGCCGATTTAATGGACGAAGTGATTAAACAGAATCAACAGGTATTCTCATTAATTGGTCAGAGACACTTGCTGATTTCAGTGCACATGACCAAAGCCAAAGATTATGATTTTGTCTACTATGCAGATATGGCAGAAGCCTCGAAATCGAGCATCATCAAGGCTTCATTAACCAGTCTGATCAAGCAGTTTGGCTATACCCATACTACCAGAACATCATCAGAGATTGAGGTAAACGAATACACAGATCCCAAAACCAGAGACGTATTATCCATTGCGTTTGTGAGAAATTACCTGGTGGTGACATACAACAAGGCCTTAATGGATAAAGTGATTTCGTCTTCTCAATTACCGGAATCTCAATTGGGCATGGATACCAGATTTACAGAAGTGAATCAGTTAACAGGCGATGATGGCATGTGCAGAATTTTTTTAAATCACAGTACCTTTCATCAGTATCTTGGAGTTTACATGGATGATGTAACGGATATTAAAGAATTGTTTGCCTCTTTGTTTTATACCGGTTTTGATCTGTCTTTACAAGATAATTTGTTGTTAGCCGATGGCTATACCATTGTCAACGACAGTTTGAGTTCTTATCTTCAGGCTTTGTCTGTTTCAGGAAAATCAGAGACCGATGCAGAGACCGTATTTTCAGAACGTGCGTCGTTCTTTTTAAGCATGGGCTTTAAAGATTTCAATACCTTCTACTCCAATCTGGATGCCATTATGCAGAAAGATCCAGTAGCGTATCAGGAACAGCAGGCAGCGATTAAGAAGATTGAGAAATTGCTGAAGATTAATGTGCAGAAGAATTTGTTTGATTGGATAGGTACAGAAGTTGCCATTGCGCAATACGAAACGGATGTGTTAATTGGCAATAAAGTTAGAAGCGTTATGGCTATTAAAGCTTCTGATATCAATGCCGCTAAAGAGAATCTGGGTATTATAGAAGCACAGATCAGAAAGCGCACCCCAATTAGATTTACGAACGTGACTTATAATGGGTATGAAGTTAAATACATCGAAGTAAAGGGCTTATTCAAGGCCTTTTTAGGCAAATTGTTTTCCAAGATAGAGAAGCCATATTACACCATTTTAGGTGATTATGTGGTGATGAGTGATGATCCGAAGACCTTGTTGTTGACCATAGATGATTATGTGGCGCAGAAGACTTTATCTAACAAAGAAGAGTACCGCAGTTTCAGAGCTAAGTTTGCTAACCAAACCAGTGTAATGGCCTATATGAGTCCGAATTACCACTTTGCTAATTTCAAGGGACTGTTGAATCCGGAGAGTTGGGAGAGTTCTAAGAAGAATCAAGAGTACATCAGATGTTTCAATCATGTTGGTTTGAGTTTGTCTGGCGATGGCGACAGAATGCGTACTGTATTGGGTACTCAATATCAGCCATGGACAGCGCCGGTAGTGGTGGTAGATACAACGGATAATGAAACCGATACTTTGACGGCTATGGACCTGTTCCTGATTAAGAATTTCCAGGATAATATGAACACCACGTATTATGAAAATGGCAATCCCAAAGTGAGCATGGAGATGGATGGCAAGGTGATGGATGGCGCTTATATTGAGTATTACGAGAATGCGGTGATCAAGGTAAAAGGACGATTTAAGAACGGCATTAAGCAGGGCACCTGGAAGTATTACAAACCCAATGGGGAGTTTGACTACAAGGAGAAATACAATGACGGGGTTTTAAAGAAGCCGAACTTGTTGGAGCGGATTTTTGGTGGTGGTGAAGAGGGGGAATAATTTTTTTAATAAAACACCCTGACAGGGTGTTTGAAAATAAAATAATTATTTTCCGTCCATTTATCGGTAATCTGAGCGGATTCATCTCAAGCTTTTTTAGAATACACTTGGCGGTATTAGTTTTGGTTTATGAACTTTAAAAACAAATACTATCATTTAGCACTGGGCTTGATTTATTCAGTATTAATCTTGCTTTTGGCCTATTGGGCGCGCCGCGATCACAACTCCGGCATGCTGGTATTGGTCATTTTATTCATCGGTTTACCGTTTATTCATTTTCGGAAGTTTGCGATGTATGATCGAGTGAACGAACGTTAGATATCATACTGACTACAATAAATTAAAAAAAACATTGAACAAGTCAAGGTTTTAGTGTATTGTGGGCCCTGCTGGAATCAACCAGCCACCCTCTGTCCCGATAATTATCGGGAAAGTCAGACGCTCTTAGTTTCTTCAATAATTTTATCTAGCAATTCAGGATAGGCTTTTAAGTTTTTAATATACTTTGAATTTTTCATGGATTTAATCTTTCGCTCGAGTCTAGTTGCGTGAGCATAGTCTATCGCATCAATCAACAAATACAGTTTTCAATCATCTGCAGTAGCAGTATAGCGATGATTGCCATGATGAGCTTGATAGTGTTTTTGAATTCTGTCTTCGATGTTTTGAGTTGTGACTCCAACATAGAATCGGTCTAAGCTTTGGGAATGAAGTAAGTAACAGCTTGCAATCATTTTAATTTATAAAATAAAAAATCCCGCATTTGTGTGCGGGATTTGTGTTGTTGTGGGCCCTGCTGGAATCGAACCAGCCACCCTCTGATTATGAGTCAGACGCTCTAACCGAATGAGCTAAGGGCCCTAAAAAGGTTTGCAAAGATAATATTCCAAATCTTCTTTGGCAAATTAGTCTAAAATAAAATTTTGATTGTGTTGTTTCGTCGAACCAGCCACCCTCTGTCCCGATAATTATCGGGAGAGTCAGACGCTCTAACCTCCCGATAACCATCAGGGGAGCTAATAGGTTAATGAAAGATAAGATTCCAAATCTTCTTTGGCAAATTAGTCTAAAATAAAAATTATGAATATGTTATTCTAAGGAACCAGTCACCCTCTGTCCCGAAAGTTTTCGGAATTTAAGTTTCTTTTTGAAGATTCAATGGTTAAACTATTGTTTTTAAACCTGTTGCAAAAAGAAGTCCTAAACCAATCAAAAATAATTATCTTTGTCAAAATTGATTAAACTATGAGAGCATATGTAATATTTTTTTTTCTCCTTGTTTTTAATTTAACTCTTTTTTCTCAGAGAACATTTTCAAAATTGGTTAATCTTCCAAATCAAGAAAAGTATTCTGATTGGAGCAAAGGATATCGAATAAGTTATTTAAATGGTAGTTTGTATTCTATTAACTGGTCCGCAGCTAATTTTAAAAATACCATTGCAACCCAAACTTTTCACTTTATAAAATATAATTTAAAAGGGGACACCATTTTTACTAAGGAAGTCTATTCAGATTCTTTTATATATATGGAATACGGAATGAATATAGACCTACAATTAAATAATGATTCAAATGGTTTTAATTTTACATTTTCTTCGCAGTCAGCAGTATATCATGCAAATAAAATTAACTGTTTTTCATATTATTTAGACACTAATGGACAAATAGTAAAAAACAATAAATATACTTTATCTGTTGACAATAGAGTTTTTCGGACTACTTGTCAAAGTATTATAGTTCAGGACACAATTTATGGAATAGTAAAACAATATGGTCGAACTTCAGATTCTTTATCTTCTTATTTAGTTAGATTTAATGGAAATGGTTCAGTGGATACTTTGATTAAAAATGAAAAAAAATTCAACCATTATTTATTAAGTGATTTTAAAAAAATAGATGGCAATAAATATGTTCTCATTGTAACAATTAAAAACCCTTCAAGTGGCATTTATGGTACCGGTACAACTTTTATTAATTTTTACGACAATAATTTTCAATTAATCTCTCAAAAGAATTTACATGGATATTGGAATGATTGGGAACTGAAATTAGCAAAAGATACAATACAATTATTTTGCTCAAAATTTTACGCAATTCAATTTTTCAATAATATTCTTCAATACTCAATATTAAAACTAAGTATTAATGGGGATTCATTTTCAAGATGGGATTCTAAAGTGTATAAATACGATACAGCATCGGAGTTTAATTTTATTTTAAGAGTTCGCAATTCAGCGTTCATTGGTAGTGAAAATTTTTTATATCAGCTTGACGGAAATTCTTTAAAGGTATTGAGAAATATGATGCATATAAACCCTTTCAATTATTGTGTGATAAATGATTCCACATTTGGTTTTGTTGGCTACAATAAGAAAGTATCAAGTGTCGGTTTGATATCTAGTAAAGGAATGATAACTTCTTTGAAAGAAAGTAATCATATAAATAACTCAATAAGTGTTTTTCCAAATCCCGGCAGTAGTGGAATTTTAAATATAGACGTAAAAAACAAACCTAGTTTTGATTTAATAATATATAATACATTGGGAGAAAAAGTTTTAGAACAATTTAATCTTAATTCTAGTGAAATATTTACAGATTTAAATAGTGGTTTATATTTTTTGAAAGTAATATCAGGTAATCAAACTTATAATCTAAAATGGATAAATTATTGACATATTATTTAATGCATGATTCACCCAAACTGCCCACTATATTAAGTGCAAATTGAACCTCTCTAAAAGTGATCGATATTAAATAGTGTTTCATAATTATTTAAGTATATTTGTTCGAATATATGTTTTTTAATTTAAAAGTTACAAATATTGTTTTTTGGGTTTTTATTTTTGGGATTAAAGTAAATGCTCAAAATACATTTTTCAAAAATGTACATTTACCTATTCAGGATTCAAGCCTTTACGGAAGTAGAGGCGAAAAAGTTGCCTTCTTAAATGGTTATTTTTACTCTTTAAATAGAACTTTAGTAAAGATTTCACCTCAAATTGAAAAGAATCAGATTTACTTTGTTAAATACAATCTGCAAGGTGATACCCTATTTACAAAAATAATAATTGAGGATACTTTTTCTTATGCTTACTTAAATTCTATGCTGATAGTAAATACCTCACAAGATGGATTTAAGTTTAGTTATTCAAGAACCCCAGGAAACTATTTGAGTAATATATTTAATTATATTGTCTACATTGATACACAAGGGGTAATCACTAAAAGTCTTAAACAGAATGTAACTACTGATTTTAAATACTACCGTTCCAGTATAGAATCAATTTTTATAGAAGACTCCATATATGGAATTGTAAGACAGTATGGAAGGAACCCTGATACAACAAGCAGCTATTTGATTAAATGGGTAAACGATTTAAAGTATGATACAATCATTAAGAAAAATACTCAAAGTTTATTTAGCTATTATTTAAATATCAAAAAGTTAAACGGCGATAAGTATGTTTTGTTTGAAACAATTAAATATCCAAACAGTGGTTTACATGGCGATGGGAAAACTAATGTTAAAGTTTATGACAAGAATTTCAAAATTATCTTTAATCGTGTTTTATATGGCTATTTTAATTTTATCGACTGCATATCGACTCATGATACTTTAAATATTCTAGCTACTTATAGTTATCCATTTCAAACTCAAAATAACCTCTTGAAGCATAGTTTTCATCAAATTAATAATAAAGGGGACTCATTAAAAAGTTTTTATTTTAGACCGTATTTGGGTGATACAGCGACAATAAAAAATGAATTATTATATATAAACTCTAGGTTTTATATTGGTTCACAGAGGTTTTTAAGCAGAATAGATAGTAATTCTATAAAATTTCTTAGAGATATGTGGAATATTAGGATTTATAATTACTGTAAATTCAATGACACCTTATTAGCATTTGCTGGTACTTCGTTTGATTATAAATTATCTAATATTGGAATTATGTCTTATGAAGGGAAAATTGTTTCTTTGTCTAAAATCAATGTGGTAAATCAATATACAATTTACCCTAACCCTTCAAGAAATGGAAATTTTTTTATTAATTCTAATTATAATCCAACACAAATTAAAATCTACAATGCATTAGGACAACTTGTTTTTGAAAACAAAACAATAAATACACATGAATTTGAGACAGATTTAAATTCTGGAATATATTTTTTAGAAATCTTAGTTGAAGGTAATTATTATTATTCTAAATGGGTGATTGATCGTTAGTACTATTGGTATTTTCACACATTCTAAAAGATTGATTTGTTTGACAAAGAGCGTGAACAATTAATTATAAAATTGTCTAAATATTGTACAAAAATAATTGTTACAGCACTTTCCCAATATGAAAACTAAACCAAACAAATATCAATACAAAATATCATACAAAATTTATTGTATTGAGACTTAGTTCCCTCAAAAAATACAGATTATAAAATTAAAGGAAGTTCGATATCTCAATAATTGTATCCACAACACACTAAAACCTTGACTTGTTCAAGGTTTTTTTATTGATTTATGCGAGCCATCGCAATTTGGAAATCTCTTCGACAAACCACAAATACAATCGGTTAAGCCTTTGCCCAGCTTTATGCGGGGAATGCAAGCTTCTATCCTGGAGGTTTTAGTGGCCGATTGTTTGGCCGAGCCGAAATGCAACAAGTAGCCTCTTTGTCTGCCTGGAGTGAGTTTATAAAATGCCTCTTCGAGCTCGGGGTACTGCTTAAATGCTGCATGCAGTTCTTCAGGGGTGTCATAAGCTTCGGTGGGTTTGAAACTTACTTTGGCGCCAGATTTTTCGTTCTCGATGGCTTCGTAAATATAGGCCTTGATTACTGGGGCCAATTGCTCTATGCTTGACAGGTCGGTGAAACGCATTTGTCTGGCAGATTGGGTGTTTTCAGTAGGGATCACCAAAACTTTCTCAGAGTCTTTTAACAAAACGCCTTTGTGAAACAAGATGGCGCAATAGTTTTTGAATTCGTGAATCAAAATAATATTGGCATTTTTATAAGTATAGCAAGGTACACCCCACTTGAGTTCTTCGTTCAATAATGTATCTAAGATGATATGTCGCAAGGCTGTTTGTTCAGCTTTCCATTTAGCTGAATCATTCAGGTATTTATCTACTTCAGGGTTCATGTTTTGAGAAATCTATTGCGTCAAAATTACTGTTTTATTTTGTAAGACCTTAGCTTGTCTTTTTGAAGCTGTTTGGTGGATGTCAATTTTTATTTTTGGTGTTGTATATTTGTGACCCTAATTCAGTTTTACGTTAGTCACTTTCAATGTATGTTGTTAGAGGATAGCCATATTTCTGTGTTTTTTACCTCCAATCAATTGGAACATCAAAGAATCAATATAGCCGATCTCGTTTTATACGAAGACAATCACATCATTGCCATCAATAAGCCTTCTGGTGTTATTGTGCAAAGCGATGAAACAGGTGATGAGCCGCTTCCAGAAATGGTGAAGGCCTACCTCAAAGAACGCGATAATAAACCCGGCAATGTGTTTTGTGGGGTCATTCACCGCATCGACCGACCGGTGAGTGGTGTTGTGTTGTTGGCCAAAACCAGTAAGGGCTTATCGCGCATGACCGAATTATTCAGGGTCAACGAAATCAAGAAAGTCTACCGGGCACTCGTTAATGGTGTGCCTGAGATCAAGGAGCAGGAGTTGAGAGCCTTTTTAAGAAAAAATAGCAAGGTCCATAAAGCTGATGTATTTAGCAAGAAGGTGGATAATTCTAAAGAGTCGGTACTCAGCTATAAAGTGCTTGAAGAACGCGGTCACCAGGCCTTTTTGGAGGTTTACCCGGTGACAGGTCGCTTTCACCAGATTCGGGCCCAGTTGGCTTCTATCAAACACCCGATTGTGGGTGATGTGAAATACGGTGCTCCGCAGGCATTGCGCGATCGTTCGATATGTTTGCATGCCTACAGCGTGTCGTTTATTCATCCGATCAAAGACGAGCCCATTGTGATTACCAGTAACGCCCGTTTTTAAAGGCTTTTATTGGTTCTGATAATAAATACTAATAACAATCAGTGCTTTAAATTTTAAAATAAAGGATAAAAATTCCTCAAACAGACATTTTCATCTGTATTTTCGCAGCAAATTTGATGTATGCCCCAAATCGATTTTAACAATACACAAGTAGCATTTGCTCACAAAACCGATGCAGAGCTTAAGAAAGCAGCGCTTCTTTTTAAAAGTTTCAACTACCCATGGCTGATTAAATACGGTCCGGGTATGGCAGCCTCGGTGATCGATTATCTACCGCCGGTAAAAACCCTAATCAGAAATACTTTATTTGCCCAATTCTGTGGCGGCGAGAATATCAATGATTGTCAGAATGCCATTACCGCTTTAACCAAAGGAAAGATAGGAACCATATTGGATTATTCGGTAGAAGGTGAGGAGAGCGAATCGGTGTTTGATTATACCTGTAAAGAAATTATTGATACCATCCATAAAGCGGCTACCAATAAGAAAGATATTCCGTTTTCGGTGTTTAAAACCACGGGTATTGGTCGCATGGACTTGCTAACGAAAGTTAACGCAGGTACGAGTTTAAGCGAAGCGGAGACTGCAGAGTTTGCCAAAGTAAAAGCCAGATTTGACAGTATTTGTCAAACAGCTTACGACAAGGATGTCAGGCTGTTTGTAGACGCAGAAGATTCATGGATTCAGGATATTATTGATAGTATGACTTACGAAGCCATGGAAAGGTTCAACAAAGAAAAGGCTATCATTTTCAATACCATTCAATGTTACAGAACCGGACGCATCGCTCACATTCAGGACAAGATCAATAGCATGACATGTTATCTGGGCTTTAAATTGGTGCGTGGTGCATACATGGAAAAGGAGCGTGCAAGAGCCATTGAGATGCAATATGAAAGTCCGATAAATCCTGACAAAGCCTCAACAGATGCAGAGTATGACGGTGCTTTAGAATTGTGTGTAAAGCACATCGACCGGGTAAGTATATGTGCAGGAACGCACAATGAGAACAGTTCTCAGAAGTTGTGCGATTTGATGGAGCAGTATCAATTGCCAAAAGATCATACGCATATTTTCTTCGCGCAATTACTGGGTATGAGTGATCATATCAGCTATAACCTGGCGAATGCGGGATATAATGTTGCCAAATACGTACCTTACGGTCCTGTAAAAGCCGTATTACCTTATTTAAGTCGCCGCGCCGTTGAGAACAGTTCGGTACAAGGACAGGTAGGCAGAGAGCTCAACTTGATTAATACGGAGTTGAAGCGCCGCCACAAATAATTTATTTATCACATAATCAGTATTTTGACAAGAGGGATAATCTTGTCATAGACAGCGTCTATAGGAGTTTTTTAATAACAAATTTTTTGTACCTTTGCACCACTTATTAAAAAACAATGTCTACAGAAACCAGCACTTACGTTCCATACAAAGTTAAAGACATCTCTTTAGCAGAATGGGGAAGAAAAGAAATCAAATTAGCCGAAGCAGAAATGCCAGGTTTAATGGCTTTAAGAGCCGAGTACGGTAAAAGCAAACCATTAGCAGGTTCCAGAATTGCGGGTTGTCTGCACATGACCATCCAAACTGCCGTTTTAATTGAGACTTTAGTAGAGTTAGGCGCAGAAGTTACCTGGTCTTCATGTAACATCTTCTCAACTCAAGACCATGCTGCGGCTGCCATTGCTGCTGCCGGTATTTCAGTTTATGCTTGGAAAGGTATGACTGCAGAGGAGTTCGACTGGTGTATTGAACAAACTTTATTCTTTGGTGAATCTAAACAGCCATTGAACATGATTCTTGACGACGGTGGTGACTTAACCAATATGGTATTTGACGTTTATCCTGAACTGGCTGCCGGTATCAAAGGATTGAGCGAAGAGACCACCACTGGTGTTCACCGTTTATACGAAAGAATGAAAAAAGGTACCATGATGATGCCTGCTATCAACGTTAACGACAGTGTTACCAAATCTAAATTTGATAACAAGTACGGTTGTAAAGAAAGTTTGGTAGACGCTATCAGAAGAGCAACCGATATTATGATGGCCGGTAAAGTGGCTGTTGTAGCTGGTTACGGTGACGTTGGTAAAGGATCTGCAGAATCTTTAAGAGGTGCAGGTTGCAGAGTATTGGTTACTGAAATCGATCCAATTTGTGCTTTACAAGCCGCAATGGATGGTTTTGAAGTAGTGCCAATGGACGAAGCTGTTACCCGAGCAAACATTTTCGTAACTGCTACAGGTAACGTTAACATTATCAAAGAAAGACATTTCAGAGCGATGAGAGATAAGTCAATCGTTTGTAACATCGGTCACTTCGATAACGAAATCGACATGAACTGGTTGAACAATGCTTATGGTTCAACTAAATACACCATCAAACCACAGGTAGACGTTTACAATGTGGATGGTAAAGAAGTTATCATTCTTGCAGAAGGCCGTTTAGTGAACTTAGGTTGTGCAATGGGTCACCCTTCATTTGTAATGAGTAACTCATTCTCTAATCAAACTTTGGCTCAGATCGAATTGTGGAACAACAGTGCTAACTACGAGAAGAAAGTATATGTATTACCAAAGCATTTAGATGAAAAAGTAGCTGCATTACACTTGTCTCATATTGGTGCGAAACTTGAGAAATTAGACCAGGAGCAAGCCGAGTACATTGGCGTTGAAGTAAACGGTCCGTTCAAGAAAGACACTTACAGATACTAGTATTCAATTGACTATTTTAAAAAGCCGGAAACTATTCTTCTTACTCCTATTGCCTCTTTTGGCAATGATTGAGAAGGATACGACTCCGGCTTTTTCTCATATAGACAGCAGCATCAGCAATGATTCTGCGCTTTGTGATTCCCTCATCCGTTTTGCCGGAAAATACCTAAATAAGCCGTATTGTTATGGTAGCAATCCACCGAGGTGTTTTGATTGCAGTGGTTTCGTTAATTTTGTGTTTGGCAACTTTGGAAAGGTGGTTCCCAATTCTTCAGGGGCCATAGCCTTACACGGAAAATTCATTAGTTTTAAAAATGCTGTTGCCGGCGATTTAATTTTTTTTACCGGTCGTAACAGTCAGTCTGAGACTGTTGGACATGTCGGCATCGTCACCGAACAAAAAGACGGCAAGATTTATTTTATCCATGCCTCGGTTCAGGCAGGCGTCATTGTTTCTAATACCCAAGAGGACTATTATAAGAAACGTCTGCTCTTTGTGAAGCGGGTAAAATTGTAATTACCCATGTAAAGGATTAAATTTGTCCTTTATAATTTCATCAAGTGTTACCAATTACCGAACAAGATTCTTTATATCCCAACCTGTCTGAACTAAGTGCAGAAGAGGTGATAATGGCCATTAATGCTGAAGATAAGAAAGTTGCAGAGGCAGTTGCCAAGCAAATTCCTAACATCAGCAAATTGGTGGAGGCTGTTGTTAAGTCGCTTTCCAATGGCGGTCGTTTGTTTTATATAGGCGCTGGCACCAGCGGCCGTTTAGGAATATTGGATGCCAGTGAATGTCCGCCAACCTATGGTGTGCCACATGAACTTGTTACCGGTATTATTGCGGGCGGAGACAGTGCTATACGCAAGGCTGTGGAATTTGCCGAAGATGATACCAAAGCAGCATTTAAAGATTTGACTGCAGCGGGAATTAAAGCTGGCGATGTCATGATAGGTTTGTCTGCCAGTGGAAAAACACCTTATGTGTTAGGAGGAATAGAGGATTGTAAGGTCGCCGGAATCATTACAGGATGTATTTGCTGCAACTCAGGTTCGCCGATAGGGGCAGCCTCAGATTTTCCGGTAGAGGTGGTGGTCGGACCAGAGGTAATAACCGGCAGTACCCGCATGAAATCCGGTACAGCTCAGAAGATGGTATTGAACATGATTACCTCAGCGGCGATGGTAAAATTGGGCAAAGTTCAAGGTAGTAAAATGGTGAACATGCAGTTGTCTAACGACAAGTTAATTGACCGCGGAACGAGGATGGTAATGGAAAAAACTGGTCTTAGTTATGAGGATTCCAAGGGAATGTTATTAAAGGCAGGAAGTGTAAGAAAGGCAGTAGAGACACATCAATTAAAAAACGGATAAGGGCAATAAATCTAGCCCCTGCAACGTTCTAACCCAGTTGAAAATCATGATCTAACAAATATTTTTTTTTGTAAAATCATTATTTTCCTTTAGGTTTGTGCGTTTACATAGTTAAAGTATCAACAAAACACATGAATAAATTTTCCATATTTTTCAGCGTAGGATTGCTGGCTTTGTCATTGCTTATCACTGGTTGCCCTAGCGCCAGTTTGTCAAAAGCTGATGAAGCGAAGAAGCGTATGCATTACAAGTTTGCGGGTGACCTTTACACTCAGGCTGCTCCAAATGTAAAAGATAAAGAAGAGCAACAGAGAGCTCGAGAAGAGGCTGCCTTCTGTTACCGCATGGCTAATGAATATGAAAAAGCTATAAAAGCTTACAAGACGGTTTTAAAGAAAGAGCCAAAAAACACTGAAGCATTGTTTCAGTTGGGTAACCTGAATATGAAGGTTGCTGGTGATTGTAATAAAACTGCACTTCAGGATGCCAGAACATACCTGACTAAATATCTTGAGGAAGTGCCAAACGACGAGCGAGCAAAGAATAAAATTGCAGCTATTGACAGTGCAGAAAAATGGAGAACTGAAATAGACAAGAGTCGTTATAAAGTTTCTAACTTCAAAATAGCTAATACCAAGGGCATGGACTACAGTCCGATGATTGCCAGTAAAAAGGATGATGTTTTATACATCAGTACTGACCGCGAGGGAGGAACAGCTAAAAAGAAAATTTTCTTACAAACAGGAAACGGATACTCAGACATGTGGTTCCTGAAAGGAAAGAAAGAAAAAAGAAAAAATACTTTAAAATGGGAGAAGCCAGTATTGGTAACAGGTTCTGTTAATACCAAATACAATGACGGATCTTGTGTGTTTGATAGAAAATATAGCACTATCTATTATACTCAGTGTAATGGTGCTGATGGAAAATCTACTTCTTGTAAATTGTACCAAGCTAAATTAAGTGGTTCTGAATGGATTGAAGAGCAAATGCTCGGATTCTGTGTTGATGATACATTTGACTACGGTCACCCAGCATTAAGCGAAGATGGTAAAACTTTGTATTTCTCCAGTAACCGTCCTGATGGTCACGGTGGCTACGATATCTGGTGTGTAACCTATAACCAGAGAGCAAAAGCATGGGGTGATCCATTCAACCTGGGCACTGCTGTGAACACAGACAAAGACGAAATGTTCCCATATTGGAGCAATCTAGAGAAAATGTTATATTTCTCTTCTAACGGTCACCTCGGAATGGGTGGTTTGGATATCTTAAGAGTAGAAGGTAGCGGTACCGAATGGACAACTCCAGAAAACTTAAAAGCACCTTTAAATAGTGGTGGTGACGATTATGGTATTACATTTAACAATAACAATGTCGACGAGGCTGGCAAGCCAACCAATGAACCAACACATGGTTTCTTTACCTCGAACCGTTGTGATGGTAAAGGTAATTTCGATATTTATGAATTTAATATTACGCCATTAGTAATAGAAATAGAAGGTTTTGTATATGAGTGTGTCGCTCCGGAAACTAATCCTCCTGCACACAACACCAACAAGCCTTTGAAAAACTCTGTTATTACCATCACCAATGACAAAGATTCAACTAAGATTGTTGTTAAGACTGATGAAACCGGTCACTATGGCAAGATTCGTTTAATGGAAAAAACCAATTACGAGATTAGCTGTGATAACAGAGAGTTGTATTATTTTGATGCGATGCCGGTTCAAAGAACTACGCGTGGAATCAAAATCTCTACAGTATTAAGACAAGATTTCTGTTTAAAGTCTCAGATTATTATCGAAACAGTTCCGATTTATTATGATTTGGATAAAGCCAATATCAGACCGGATGCTGCTTTGGTATTAGATTCAAGAATCTTACCATTATTACAGAAATATCCTAAACTTCGTATGGAGTTAGGCTCACATACTGACTGTCGTTCATCATACGATTACAACATCGACTTATCTCAAAGAAGAGCGGATAGCGCAGTTGCTTACCTGGTAAGAAAAGGTATCAACCCTGCACGATTGCTGGCAAAAGGTTATGGTGAGTCTCAGTTAGTCAACGATTGTAAGTGTGAGGGTGGCGTCGTAGTTCCTTGCTCTGAGTCACAACATCAGGAAAACAGAAGAACAACTATCAGAACTCTCGATGTTAATTTCGATCCAAATGTGAAAGTTGGTAATGGCAACGATAACAATAATGTTAACGAGAAGCCTATCATAGTAAAACTGACCAAGAAAGACGCCAACTATTTGGTAGCAACTGCTGGTAATGGCATCGAAGCTACAGGTCCAGGTCTTATCACTGCTGGTGCAGATAATTTCATCAGTGTCAACGAACTGAAAGCTTTGGTTGCGAAGAGCGCTATTAAAGCCGAAGACTTAACCGGTATAACTCTGGCAGATATTCAAGCTGGTAGAATAAAACCAGGTGCTACAGTAAAATTGAAAACCCTTAGATTCGGTCCGAAAGACAGATCATATACAGCGACAGATGTTGTGGTTAAGATTAATACAACTACAAATCCATATACTTTTGGTATTGATGCTTTAAAAACCATGAAAGGTACTATCAATGCTGCAGAAGGTGAGATCAAGTTCGAAAACGTTAATAAAGATGCTCTTAAAGGCGGTCCGATTGAAAGTAATGCTACAAGAGGTACAGGTACTACAGGAGGCGCTACTGGCACAACAGGTGCAGGTACTACTGCTCCGGCTGCAGTTGATACAGTTTCATTAGAAGACTACAAGCGTGTAACATTGATCGACAATGGTGGAGGCGTATTAGCAATTCCAACCATGGTAAACGATAAAGAAAACGTGAACTGGGTATACAATGCTACTGGAAGAAAAGTAGAGATCACTGAAGAGATGGCTGTTCAATTATTAGAGAGCGGTGCAATTTCCAAGAAAGATTTTGAAGAAGGTGAAAGTATTAAAACCAAAGAAGGTAAGAAATTACCAAGTCCGACTTTCATTATTGCAACCCTTCAGATAGGAGATGTTGTTTTAGAGAATGTAAAAGTTACCATCAGCAACAAAGTAGACGAACCAACTTTTGGTGGATTGAATACTCAACTGAAGAAGGTTAGTCCATTAGTAAAAGGAAAAGTGCTTTACATGAAGCCAAAAGAAAAGAAATAAAACATTGTAATATAAGAGAAGGGACCATGTGCATAGCATGGTCCTTTTTTTTTGTTAAAATATAGCATCTTTGCAGTATGATACAGGTTCACACCGAAAACCGCATCAGTGTACTTACACTGAACCGTCCAGAGAAGCGCAACGCTTTAAATGATGAGATGGCAGCAGCGATATTATCTCATTTGAAAATTTTAAAAGAGGACGAAGCTTGTAAGGTTTTAATAATACGAGGCAGTGGAGAAGCATTTTGTGCTGGAGCAGATTTAGGGTATTTGCAGAAGTTGCAGACGAATACTTATGATGAGAATTTAAAAGACTCGACGGCGTTGATGACCATGTTCAAGACTTTATATGATTTTCCAAAAGTAACGATAGCTCAGGTAGAGGGTCCAGCGCTAGCAGGAGGATGCGGTTTGGCAGGTTTATGTGATTTTGTTTATGCAACGCCAGAATCCAGTTTTGGTTATACCGAAGTAAAGATTGGTTTTATTCCAGCTATTGTATCGGTGTTTTTAGCGCCTAAGATAGGCGAAAATGCAGCAAAGAGTATGTTGCTTACCGGCAAGGTGTTTAGTGCATCTGAGGCGAAGGAAATGCAGATTGTGACGGAGATTGTGGGTAAGGATATAATTTCGGAACATGTACAACAATTTGCGGCGGGGTTAGTAAAGGGTGTTTCAGCTCAATCTGTAGCATTAACTAAGAAATTGCTTTTAGATATCAAGGGCAAGGGATTAGAAGAGTCGTTGTTGATGGCAGCGACTGCCAATGCCTTGGCCAGAGGGACAGAGGATTGCAAGAAGGGGATTAATGCTTTTTTGAATAAGGAGAAAATTGTTTGGTAATGGAGTTTGCAGATACACATACCCATTTATTTGTAGAGGAGTTTGATCAGGATCGTGAGGCTGTTATTTTAAGGGCATTGCAATCTCGCGTTAAAGCTTTGTTATTGCCCAATATCGACGAGACCACCATTGAGTCATTAAAGTCATTTTCAGCTTTAGATATAGAACATTGTTTTCCGATGATGGGTTTACATCCCTGTTCGGTAAAGGAGAATTATAAAGAGGTTCTTGCTATCATACTAAAAGAACTGGATTCAGGCTATAAGTATTATGGAGTTGGCGAGATAGGGATGGATTTGTATTGGGACAAGACGACGATTGACTTGCAATCGGAGGCTTTTTTACAGCAATGCGAATGGGCAGTAGAGCGTAGTTTAGGCGTGTCAATTCATACAAGGAGCGCCACTTATGAGACGATTAAGTTATTAAAACAGATGAAGCAGGTTCCTCGAGGAGTGTTTCATTGTTTCAGCGGGTCTTACGAAGAAGCGCAGGAGATTATTAAACTGGGATTTTGTATAGGTATTGGCGGTGTAGTAACTTTTAAGAATTCCGGATTACCGGAAGTGTTAAAACGAATTTCAATTGACAATATAGTTTTGGAGACAGATGCTCCATATTTATCTCCTGTTCCATACAGAGGCAAGCGCAACGAGAGTTCGTATATTCCATTTATAGCTGAGAAATTGTCTGAAGTTTATGGCATAAGTGTTTCCAGGGTTGCGGACGTAACGCGGGAGAATTCAAGAAAAATTTTCGGGGTATAAAATAACCTTCCAGGTTGTCAACCTGGAAGGTTGTTGTTTTTCGTAAACGGCTTTGCCCTTGCTATTACTACGTATTTTTAAAAATCTTTAAAACGGTTAACACCTTCAAGGTCTCCGAAGGGTCGGAGATACCACCTTCCAACTACTACCACCTTCCAGGATCGGAGACCTGGAAGGTGGTATGGATCGGAGACCTAGAAGGTGTACTAGCTACAAAAAAAAGCCCCGACTATTCAGTCGGGGCTTTTCTATAAGCAATTAGATCAGAGATTATCTAGTAACTGTGATCTTTTTAGTAGCGATTTGGTTGTCAGCGATTACTTTAACAACGTATACACCTGAAGCGAATTCAGTTAAGTCTACGCTGGTAGCATTGCTGTTAACTGTG
>JACCDI010349870.1_pt1 | contig 41721 bp, 42 predicted proteins | sample 7442791 | NCBI WGS metagenome assembly JACCDI01 (sample SAMN15323434, study PRJNA562643) | freshwater metagenome | isolation source: river surface water | place: USA:Blue River Watershed | collected 2017-08-15 | reverse complement strand
GCCGGCCACCCGATCGAACTGGCCTTCGAGGAGGACTTCGCCGTGCTCGATGGCGCCACGGGCACCCTGCCCTGGCTGTGCGTGTGCGCGCCTTCGCACTGGGCGCCGGAGGACAAGCTGGGACAGACCCTGGCCGCCGCCCATGCCCCCGTCGCCGACAACGCCCTGCTGCAGGCAGCCGTGCACCCGCTGGTGGCCCTGGCCACGGGGGGCGAGCGCTGGGAACGGTGGGTCTGGAGCCTGAGCCCCTCCTCGCGCCACGACCAGCATCCGCGACGGCACGTCCCGCCGCCCTGGCCGTCCACCCCGGACCCCGACGCCTTCGTTCAGGCCTGCTGGCTGCGCACCGAGCGACAGACCTTCTTCCCGGTCGGTGGCGGCACGCGCCAGGCCGTCTTCACGATCCGCGTGCAGCTGCAACCCCTGGCACAGGCTGCCGGCACGCCCGCCCGCGCCCGCCGCCTGCATGACAGCCTGGCCTCCATGAGCGATGCCGTCCTCGCCTACAAGGGCCTGACCCCCGCCCGGGAGCGGTTGCTGCAATGGCTTCACAGTCGTTGCCACGCAATGCCTGCACAATGAACGGATGGAATCAACGCACAACCTGCACGATCGCCGCCTGGCCGATGCCTGGGCCATCCTGAAGTCTCATTCCGACAGCGGGCAGCCCCTCGAGGCGGACGCCAACCGCCTGGCCTTCGCCGACCCCGAGTTCCTGATGCGGCGCGAAACGCGAGGCATCCGCTTCCAGCTTGAAATGCTCAAGCCCGACCTCGCGCAGCAGCAGCACGGCGTCGAGAACACCATCGTCGTCTTCGGCAGCGCCCGCTTCCACAGCCAGGAAGAAGCCGACGCCCTGCTCCAGGCCGCACAGGCCAGCGGCAACGCCCAGACCCTCGCCCGTGCGCGTGCCCTGGCCCGCAATGCCCGGTACTACGAGCAGGCACGGGCTTTCGGTCAACGGGTTGCCCGTTACAGCGCCGGCAAGCCGGCGGCAGACCAGTTGTTCATCTGCACGGGTGGCGGTCCCGGCATCATGGAGGCGGCCAATCGCGGCGCCTTCGAGGGTGGCAGTGAAAGCGTGGGCCTGTCCATCGCCCTGCCCATGGAGCAGGGCACCAACCCCTATGTCACGCCGTCGCTGTCCTTTCGCTTCCACTACTTCGCGCTGCGCAAGATGCACTTCATGATGCGCGCGAAGGCGCTGGTGGCCTTCCCCGGAGGCTTTGGCACCCTCGACGAACTGTTCGAGGTGATCACCCTGGTGCAGACACGCAAGGCCAAGCAGGTGCCCATCGTCCTGTTCGGGTCGGACTACTGGAAACGGCTGTTCAACTTCGAGGTCCTGGTCGAGGAAGGCGCCATCTCGAAAGAGGACCTCGACCTGTTCCAGTATGCGGACGACCCGGAACAGGCCTGGTCCCTGATCCAGGACTTCTACCAGCTGGCCACCTGAACGAGGTCGGCTGAACGAGGCTGGCTGAACGGTCCGCCGCAGCGCTAGCCGTCCGCGGCATGCGCCCGCAGGCGCGATGCCATCGGCATGCTCGCGCCCACCACCGCGCCCACGATCCAGAACACGCCGGCCACCCCGATCACGGCGCCTGCCGCGCCAAAGAGCAGCGGCATCAGGACGCTGGAGACGTTGATCGACATGAGTCGCAGGCCCAGCGCCTCGCCGTGGCGGTGCGCTGGGGTGATCTGGTGCAGCGTGCTCATGACCATCGGCTGTACCGACCCCAGCGCAATCCCCAGGAGCACCGAGCAGACCCCCATGGCCAGCGCCACGTGCATGAACGGGTACACGGCAAACACCAGGGCGGCGCAGCCCATGGCACTCACGATCACCTGCCACTCCCGCAGACGCGACGCCAGCATCGGCAGGAGCATGCGCACCAGGGTGGCCGCCACTGCGAAGGCCCCCATGATGGATCCGATCACCGAGGCGGACAGGCCATGCTCGTGCCCCAGCACCGGCACCAGGAAGGTGTGGACGTCCCAGCAAGACGCCACCACCCAGTTCACCAGGATCAGGCGTCGGAAGTCCTTCTCCCGCAGCAGGCTCCAGGCCGTGGCGCGGCGCTCATGGTCAGGCGCCTGCACCGGTGGCAGCTCCCGCGCTGCGCGCACCCAGACCCAGGCCACCAGCGGCAGGAGCGCCAGGGCCAGGAAGGCCAGGCGAAAGCCGCCGTTGTCGATCAGGATCCCCGCCAGGAAGGGACCGATGAAATTCGAGATGGCGGGTCCGATCGACAGCCAGGAAAAGGCCTGCCGCAACTGCGTCGGCCCCTCGGCAATGCGGCCCACATGCCGCTGCAAGGCGATGACGACCGCGCCGGTGGAGGCCCCCGTCATGACCGCGGCCAGGCACAGGACCGGGAACACGGGCCACAGGGCCGCCAGCGCGGCGCCGGCACTGGCGACACCGATGCCCCAGGCCACGGGTCTTCGCACGCCGTGGCGGTCGGTATAGCGCCCCGCCGGCAGGGCCAGAAAGACGGTGGCCAGTGCGAAGAGCGACAGCAGGAGACCCACCGCCGCCGCGCTGTACCCCTCGCGCAGCGCCAGCAGGGGTGCCGCCATGCGCGTGCCCGCCATGCAGGCGTGCAGAAAGACCTGCCCGGCGACCAGGCGCGCGAGCTCACTCCCCAGGCCCATCTCGGCTCTCAGTCCTGCGGGTCGTCAGACCCATCATCGGCGGACGGCAGCAGCGCCTGGGCCTGCGCCTCGGGCAGGGCCTCGACGCCCTTGAGCGCGCGTCGCATCTGACGCGCGCGCGTGTCGGCCTTGTCCAGGGTGTCGGCGGCCTTCTGCACCTGGTCCTTGATGCGGACCACCCACTCGCCATAGCGCTCGAACTCGGTCTTGACCGCGCCCAGCACCTTCCACACCTCGGACGCCTGTTCCTGCAAGGCCAGGGTGCGAAAGCCCATGTGCAGGCTGTTCAACATCGCCAGCAAGGTGGTGGGGCCTGCCAGGGTGACGCGGTAGTCGCGTTGCAGGGAATCCATGATGCCGGGGCGTCGCAGCACCTCGGCGTACAGGCTCTCCACCGGCAGGAACAGGATGGCGAAGTCCGTCGTGTGCGGCGGCGACACATAGGCCTCGCAGATCGTCTTGGCCTCCTGTCGGATACGCCCCTCCAGCGCGCGGGCCGCCGCGTCGGCGGCGGTGGCATCGGCGCGGTCATGCGCCTCCAGCAGGCGCTCATAGTCCTCGCGCGGAAACTTGGCGTCAATCGGCAGCCACACCGGCATGCCGTCGTCGCTGCGCCCGGGGAAGCGCACCGCGAAATCGACACGCTGGCCGCTGCGCGGCTTGGTCTCCACCTGCTTGGCGTATTGCTCGGGGGTCAGCACCTGCTCCAGCAGGGCCTCCAGCTGCACCTCGCCGAACATGCCGCGCGATTTCACGTTCGTCAGCACGCGCTGCAGGTCGCCCACGCCCTGCGCGAGCGTCTGCATCTGCCCCAGGCCCAGGTGCACCTGGTCCAGGCGGTCGGCCACCTGCTTGAAGCTTTCCGTGAACCGCGCCTCCAGGGTGGACTGCAACTTCTCGTCCACCGTGCGGCGCATCTCGTCGAGCTTGGCCGCATTGGTCTGCTGCAACAGGGCCAGCTGGGACTCGAGCGTACCGCGCACCTCGGACAGACGGCGAGCGTTGGCATCACTGAGCGCCTGCAGCTGCTGCGCCAGGGTATCGGCCAGTCCTTTTTGCATCAGCGCCAGCTGCTGGCCGAAGGCATCGATCTGCGCGTTCTGCGTGCGCGTGGCCTCCCCGGCCTGGCGCACCAGCGCCTCCTGGAAGCTGCTGAAGCTGTGGGTCAACTCCTGGCGTGCACCGCGCGAGGACTCGCTGATCTCGCGCCGCAACTCGCGTTCAAGCCGCTCATTGGCTTCCATCAGCGAGACGCGCAACCCTTCGTCTTGTGCGGTGGGTCGGCGAAGCAGCAGGACCAGCAGCAGGCCGACGTTGACCGCCGCCAGGGCGGCCAGGAGCCACAGCACGAGACTCAAGCCGGCCCCAGGACTTCAGGGTTGACGGGTGTCACCGGCTTGCCGGTGGTCAGGTAGGCGATCAGGTTGTCCGCCGCCAGGTCGGCCATCGCGCGGCGGGTAGCCACGGTGGCACTGGCGATGTGGGGCGTGAGGACGACATTGGGCACTGTCAGCAGGTCCGGGTGCACGGCGGGCTCGCCCTCGAAGACATCCAGTCCCGCGGCGGCAATGCGCCGTTCGCGCAGAGCCTGCGCCAGGGCCGCATCGTCCACGATGCCCCCGCGCGCCACGTTCACCAATGTGGCTGTGGGCTTCATCTGCGCGATCTCCGCCGCACCGATGGCGTGATGCGATTGCGCCGAATACGGCAGCACCAGCACCAGGTGGTCGGCCGTGCGCAGGAGTTCCTCCTTGCTCACGTAGCGGGCCTTGCATTGCGCCTCGAGTTCGGGAGAAAGCCGGCTGCGATTGTGATAGACCACGTTCATGCCAAAGCCATGCGCGCCCCGGCGGGCGATGCCCTGGCCGATCCGGCCCATGCCCAGGATACCCAGCGTGCTGCCATGCACCTCGCTGCCCGCGAACATGTCATACGCCCACTTGGTCCACCGGCCCGCCCGCAGGAAGTGCTCGGATTCCGCCATGCGCCGGGCCGTTGCCATGAGCAGCGCGAAGCCGAAATCGGCGGTGGTCTCCGTCAGCACGTCCGGCGTGTTGGTCGCCAGCACCCGCGCCGCCGTCATCGCCTGCACGTCGAAGTTGTTGAAACCGACAGCCATGTTGGCGCAAATGCGCAGCCCGGGACAGGCCTTGAGTACCTCGGCGTCGATCCGTTCGCTGCCCGTGGTGAAGGCGCCGGCCTTCCCTTGGAGGCGGGCAATCAGTTCAGACTTCGTCCAGATGGTGTCCGAGGGGTTGTCCTCCACCTCGAAGTGCTGCTTGAGCTTTGCGACGGTCTCGGGAAAGACACCCCGTGCGACCAGGATTTGGGGTTTGTTCATCGGAACCAGATCCACGTGACAAGAATGAAAAGCGGCACCAGAATGCCGCACGACCACAGCATGTAGCCGAAGAAACTGGGCATGCGCACACCGCGGTCTTCCGCGATCGCCTTGACCATCAGGTTGGGCGCGTTGCCGATGTAGGAGTTGGCTCCCATGAACACCGCGCCCGCCGAGATCGCCGCCAGCGTCGGGGCCAGCGTGGTCATGAGCAACTTCGGGTCACCGCCCGCGGTGTTGAAGAACACCAGGTAGGTGGGCGCGTTGTCCAGGAATGAACTGAGCAGGCCCGTGGCCCAGAAATAGGCCGCCGGGTCGGGCGAACCATCCGGCCGGGTGACGGCCGATACGATGGCGCCGAAGGGACCGTCGGTGCCGGCGCGCAGCATCGCGATCACCGGGATGATGGTCAGGAAGATGCCTGCGAACAGCTTGGCCACCTCCAGCATCGGCGCCCACGAAAACTGGTTGTCCGCATGCACCGACGCGGGCGTGAGCTTCAGGGACAGGAAGATCACGACGATCAGACCCAGGTCACGCACCAGCCCCGGCAGGCCCACTTCGGTGCCCGCGATGTCGAACGACACGGGCGACTTCCAGACCCCGCTCAGAAGCACCAGTCCGATCACCACGGCCAGCAGGCCGAAGTTGCGACCGCCATCAAAACCGATCGCGCGGCTGTCGGGGGTCGGATCCACCGGGACGATCTCTTCGCGCCGGTGGTAGTACCAGGCGTCCAGCGCATAGAAGATCGCCAGCAGCGTCCCGATCATGAACAGCGTCTCGGGCAGCAGCGTGGAGACGGTCCAGAAAAACTCGACGCCCTTGAGGAAGCCCAGGAACAGCGGCGGATCCCCCAGCGGCGTGAGCGAGCCGCCGATGTTGGACACGATGAAGATGAAGAACACGACCACATGCGCCTTGTGCTTGCGGTTGTCGTTGGCTCGGATCAAAGGACGAATCAGGAGCATCGAGGCCCCCGTCGTTCCCATGAAGCTGGCCAGCACGGCGCCGATCGCCAGGATGGCGGTGTTGAGGCCCGGGCTGCCATGCAGGTTGCCGCGGATGTAGATCCCCCCCGACACCGTGAACAGCGCCGTCAGCAGGATCACGAAGGGGATGTACTCGGCCAGCATCACATGCACCAGCGCCGATCCGGCAGCGCCCGCTCCGAAGGTCACGGCAAAGGGCAGCAGGAAGGCCAGGGCCCAGGCCGCGGCCACCTTGCCGAAATGGTGGTGCCAGAACGCTGGCGCCAGCAGGGGCACCAGGGCGATCGACAGCAGGATGCCGGCAAACGGCACGCCCCAGAGGGCGGACAGCTGGCGACCATCGACATCGGCCGCCAGCGCCAGCTGCGGCAGCACCAGCAAGGCACCGATACCTGCGCGCAGCGCAGTGCGAAACTTCATGCAGCGGCCACGCATGGTGATCACTCCAGCCACTGCGTGAACTGCGCGACGGCCTCACGCGGGGTGTTCAGCTGGTTGACCACGGCGGATTCGTCGGCCCAGCCCAGGGCCAGGCCGCACACCAGCATCTCGTGCTCACCTGCCCCGACGTGCGGCAGGATGATCCTGGCAAAGCCGTTCCAGGCCGCCTGAGGGCAGGTATGCAGGCCCCGGGCGCGCGCGGCGACCATGATGCTCTGGAGGAACATCCCGTAATCCAGCAGCGAGCCGCGCCCCATGCGCCGATCAACCGTGAACATCATGCCCACTGGCGCGTCGAAGAAACGGTAATTGCGCTGCTGCTGCGCGTGCATCTTGTCCTTGTCGCCCTTGCCGATTCCCAGCAGGCCGTACAGGCTCCAGCCGTTCTCGCGGCGGCGGTCGATATAAGGGGAGATCCAGGTCTGGGGGTAGTAGTCGTACTCCTCGCGGTACTGGTCGGCCAGCGAGGGGTCGGCACGCATGGCCTCATGCGCGGCGCAGACCTTGTCCACCAGCGCGTCGCGGCTGGCCCCTTGCAGCACGTACACCTGCCAGGGCTGGGTGTTGGTGCCTGAGGGCGCCCGGCTGGCAACGCGCAGGATCTCCTCGAGGTCGGCGCGGGGTACGGGCTGGGGCAGGAAGGCCCGCGCCGAGAAGCGGCTCTCGATCGCGGCGTCCACGCTGCGGGGGTCTTCGACCCGGGTGCTGACCTTGGGGGTAGTCATCGAAGTGTCTCCAGTACTTTTTTCAAGGTGTCGGGCAGCGGCACCGGCCGGCGGGTGGCCTGGTCCACATAGACGTGAATGAAGTGGCCGCAGGCGGCCGCCTGGTCGTCGCCCTGGGCAAAGATTCCGACCTCGTAGCGCACGCTGCTGGTGCCGACATGGCCCACGCGCAGGCCCGCCTCGACGGTCTGCGGAAAGGCCAGCGGCGCAAAGTAGTTGCACTGCGTCTCGATCACCAGACCGATCGTGCGGCCCTGGTGGATATCCAGCGCCCCCTGCTCGATCAGGTGGGCATTCACCGCCGTGTCGAACCAGCTGTAGTAGACGACGTTGTTGACATGGCCGTACACGTCGTTGTCTTCCCAGCGGGTGCCTATGGTGCGAAAGGCCTTGTAGGCGCTGCGGGGCTCGGGACGCGGCCGCGCGGAGGGCGAGGAATGTGTCATCTCTCCCGATTCTGCCAGCGGCGCCAGTACTGGGCCGCCACCCGGAAGGTGTTGACCTGCGCATGCACGGTGTCCTCGATACGCAGACCGTAGCCGCCCGCCATGGCGAAGGCCAGGGGCACGCCCCGGTGCCAGGCCCAGTCAAAGACGCGCCGGTCCCGGGCCTCCAGGCCGTCCCAGGTGAGTTTCAGCCGTCCCAGGCGGTCGCCTTCGTGGGGGTCGGCCCCGGCCAGGTAGATCACCAGGCCCGGGTCGAAGCGACGTGCCAGTTCGTCCAGTGCCTCCTCCAGCTTTTCCAGGTAGGCATCGTCCGCGCATCCGTCAGGCAGGTCCACGTCCAGGTCGCTGGGCTCCTTGCGGAAAGGGAAATTCTTCTGCCCGTGCATCGACAGGGTGAAGACGCTGGGGTCGCCCCGGAAGATCCGGGCCGTCCCGTTGCCCTGGTGCACGTCCAGGTCGATGATGGCCACCTGCAGCGGCTTGCGGCCCGAGCGGCCCCACTCCGCCTGCATCAGGCGGGCCGCCACCGCCGCATCATTGAACACGCAAAAACCGCCCCCCTTGTCGGCGCTGGCGTGGTGGGTGCCGCCGGCGATATTGGCCGCCACCCCCTCGCGAAAGGCCACCCGGCACGCCGACACCGTCGCCCCCACGGAGCGCCGGGCCCGGTCGGCCATCGCCTCGCTCCAGGGGAAACCGATCTCCCGCAGGATCCAGGGGTCGACCGACCCGTCCGAGATGGCCTTCACATAGGCCGGCGTGTGCGCCAGGGCCAGTTCGCCGTCGGTGGCCGCCGGGGCCTGCATCAGGCGCACCTCGGGGAATTCCGCGGCCAGCCGATCCCGCAGGATCTGGTACTTGGCCATGGGAAACCGGTGCCCGGCCGGCAGGTGCAAGACGAACTGGGTGGCATAAAACACCTGCATCCCTGGATTGTGTCCGGGGCCCCAAAACCGGGTTTTTTAGGCGGGCACCCATAAATTTGTTGCGTCGCAACAAAAAAGACTTGCAATGCTCGGGCAAACCCCTATACTTCAGTCCATGCTGCGGCGCAACAAAGAAACCGGTCTCCGGTCCTGAGGCGGGCAGCACCCGAGACAGTACCTTCACTTTTTTTTACGGAGAATCTCATGCTGACCGCTGAACAAATCGCTGCTTCCCACAAAGCCAACCTGGAAACCCTCTTCGGCCTGACCACCAAGGCCTTCGAAGGCGTCGAGAAGCTGGTTGAACTGAACCTGACCGCCTCCAAGGCCGCCCTGGCCGAAGCCGCCGGCACCACCCAGGCCATGCTGTCCGTCAAGGACGCCCAGGAACTGCTGGCCCTGCAGGCCTCCCTGTTCCAGCCCCTGGCCGAAAAGACCGCTTCCTACAGCCGTCACCTGTACGAAATCGCCTCCTCTTCCGGCGCCGAGTTCACCAAGGCCTTCGAAGTCCAGGCTGCTGACGCCCAGAAGAAGTTCCTGTCGGTCGTGGACAACGCCGCCAAGAACGCCCCGGCCGGCAGCGAGACCGCCGTCGCCGTGCTCAAGAGCGCCGTGGCCGCTGGCAACAACGCCCTGGAGTCGGTGCAAAAGGCCGTCAAGCAGGCCACCGAAGTCGCTGAAGCCAACTTCAACGCCGTGGCCAACACGGCCGTGAACGCCGCCAAGACCACCTCGCGCGCCAAGCGCTGAGCTGCCGCAGGGGCTGCCGGGAACTCCCCCAGCCCCTCGGTTACCTAGCAACGGACTCCTTGCCTTTGCAGGGGTCCTTCAGGTTGTCTCCTCGGGTCCTTTCGACACCTGCGAAGGTTCAGGGATCCCTTGGCCCCAGCTGCAAAGCTGGGGCTTTTTTCTTGCCCGCGCCACACCGGGGCACGCCCGCCCATAACCCCGGCACGGCATGAAAAAAGCCGCCCGAAGGCGGCTTTTCAACGGGATCCACCGGCGATCAGGCGGTTTCGCCCAGGACCGTCACGTTGATCTCGACCACCACATCGGTGTGCAGGGCCACGCTGACGCTGCTGTCGCCGACCATCTTGATCGGACCGTTGGGCATGCGCACCTGGGCCTTGGCAACCTTGTAGCCTTGCTTGCCCAGCTCTTCGGCGATGTCGAAGTTGGTGACCGAACCGAACAGGCGGCCGTCCACGCCGGCCTTCTGGGTCAGCTTGATGGTGCTGCCGGCCAGCTTCTCGCCTTCGGCCTGGGCCTGGGACAACTTGGCAGCGGCGGCTTTTTCCAGTTCGGCGCGCTTGGCTTCGAACTCGGCCTTGTTGGCCTCGGTGGCGCGGCGGGCGCGGCCCTGGGGAATCAGGAAGTTGCGGGCGTAACCGTCCTTGACCTTGACGATGTTGCCGAGGTCGCCCAGGTTGACCACCTTTTCGAGCAGGATGACTTGCATGGGGCGCTCCTTAGATGCGGTGCTGGTCGCTGTACGGGACCAGGGCCAGGAAGCGCGCGCGCTTGATGGCAGTGTTCAGCTGACGCTGGTAAATCGCGCGGGTGCCGGTCAGGCGCGCGGGGATGATCTTGCCGTTCTCGGCGATGAAGTCACGCAGGACGTCGACGTCCTTGTAGTCGATCTCTTCGACACCCGCGACGGTGAAGCGGCAGAAACGCTTCCGCTTGAACAGCAGCGACTGGGTGTTGCGCTTGGGGCGCTTGTCCTTGTTGAACTTCTTGAACGTGGCCATGTGGGACCTCTTGAAAAATTATTCGGGCTGAAACTCTTGGATGTGCAGCACAGGGTGCTTGCCGTTGCGCGGGTTGGCCAGAAAGCCGGCGAATCGCCAGGCGCTGGTGGCCGGTTGCCTGGACAGGGTCTCGGCGATCGCACCGAAGGCCACTGCCTTGAGCGCCACCTTCACCTGCCGGGTACCGCCTGCCTCGGACATTTCGGACTCGTGTTCGAGCCTCAGGTCCAGGGCGGGCAATCCGGCGGGGGTGTACCGCAGGGCACCAGCCTCGGCGATACGGGCGCTCAGGACCACCTGGTTCACGCAGTCGGCAAACGCCTCAGGACTGGTACTCCGCTTGCTGGGCCTTTCGGGCCTCTTCGCGCTCGACCGTCTTCATCATGGCGGACGGGGCGGTATCGGCCTTCTTGCGCACCACGGTCAGGTGGCGCAGCACGGCGTCGTTGAAGCGGAAGGCGTGCTCGAGTTCGGCCATGACAGCCTGGTCCGCCTCGATGTTGACGCACAGGTAGTGGGCCTTGGCCAGCTTGTTGATCTGGTAGGCCAGCTGACGGCGACCCCAGTCTTCGACGCGGTGGATCTTGCCACCGCCGGCGGTGATCATGCCCTTGTAGCGCTCGAGCATGGCCGGGACCTGTTCGCTCTGATCCGGGTGGATCAGGAGCACGATTTCATAATGTCGCATGGAGACTCCTTGTGGATAAAGCCACCCGGCGGCACCGGCGGTGCCCCGTGAAGGGCTCCGCTGGTACTGGACATTGCGCCAGTGTGGCAAGGCAAAGCCCGCAATTGTAGCAGGTACCGGCGAAACCCCCTGTTTCCCACCCTCGGGGGCGTTTTGGGAACATGGGGCCGATGAACCCCCTGCGCGACAACCCGTTCAACTCCCGGCTGGCCGAGGGGGTCGTCCGTGTCGGGTTTCGCAAGTGGTACGAGCGGGAACTGCTGTCCAGCCACGCGCACATGCTGCTGTCCCTGCTGTCGCTGTTTGCCATGCTGGCGGCACTGGAGGCCTACACGGAGGCACAGGCCGGCGAAAAGCTGGTGGATGTGGCCCTGGCCGTGGTGGCCGGGGTGATCACCCTGTGGTCCCTGCGGCGCTACCTGTACCTGCTGATGCGCGCTGAATTCCTCGCCAACCAGGCCAACTGCCCCCAGTGCAAGGACTACGGGCGCTTCCAGCTGGTGTCCGAGGACCGGCGGGCGAACCAGACCCAGGTGCGCTGCCGGCGCTGCGCGCACGAGTGGACCATCGAGGAGGCTTGACCCGCCGGCCGGCACCGCCCGGCACCGGCCGTCACGCGTGCGCCAGCCGCTTCCAGGTGGCGATCACGCTGTCCGGGTTGAGCGAGATGGAGGCGATCCCCTGGTCAGCCAGCCACTGGGCCAGGTCCGGATGGTCGCTGGGGCCCTGCCCGCAGATGCCCACGTACTTGCCCTGCTTGCGGCAGGCCGAGATGGCCATGGAGAGCAGCACGCGCACCGCGGGGTCACGCTCGTCGAAGTCGTGGGCCAGCAGCTCCAGGCCGGAATCGCGGTCCAGGCCCAGGGTCAGCTGGGTCAGGTCGTTGGAGCCGATGGAGAAGCCGTCGAAATGCTCGAGGAAGGCCTCCGCCAGCAAGGCATTGCTCGGGATCTCGCACATCATGATCAGCTTGAGGCCCTCGACCCCCCGCTGCAGGCCCTGCTGAGCCAACAGCTTGACCACCCGCTCGGCCTGGCTGACCGTGCGCACGAAGGGCACCATGATCTGCACATTGCTCAGGCCCATCTCGCTGCGCACGCGGCGCAGCGCTTCGCACTCCATGGCGAAGGCCTCCCCAAAGTCGGCACTGATGTAGCGGGCGGCGCCGCGGAACCCCAGCATGGGGTTTTCTTCCTCGGGTTCGTAGCGGGAGCCGCCAATGAGCTTGCGGTATTCGTTGGACTTGAAGTCCGACAGGCGCACGATCACCGGCTTGGGCCAGAAGGCGGCGGCGATGGTGGCCACGCCCTCGGCCACCTTGTCCACGTAGAAGGCGCGCGGCGAGGCGTGGCCGCGCGCCACCGACTCGACGGCCTTCTTCAGGTCGGCATCGACGTTGGGGTAGTCGAGGATGGCCTTGGGGTGCACGCCGATGTTGTTGTTGATGATGAACTCCAGGCGCGCCAGGCCCACGCCCTCGTTGGGCAGCTGGGCGAAGTCGAAGGCAAGCTGCGGGTTGCCCACGTTCATCATGATCTTGGTCTTGATGGGGGGGAGCGCGCCGCGCTCGACCTCGCTCACCTCGGTCTCGAGGAGGCCGTCGTAGATGAAGCCGGTGTCACCCTCCGCGCAGCTCACAGTGACCAGAGCGCCGTCCTGCAGCACGTCACTGGCGTTGCCGCAGCCGACGACCGCTGGGATGCCCAACTCGCGCGCGATGATGGCCGCATGGCAGGTGCGCCCACCACGGTTGGTGACGATGGCGCTGGCGCGCTTCATGACCGGCTCCCAGTTCGGGTCGGTCATGTCGGCCACCAGCACGTCACCCGGCTGCACCTTGTCCATCTCGGAGATGTTGTGCACCAGGCGCACCGGGCCGGTCCCGATCTTCTGGCCGATGGCGCGGCCCTCGGCCAGCACCGCGCCCTTGCCTTTGAGCTTGTATTTCAGCTCGGACTTGCCCTGGGCCTGGCTCTTGACCGTCTCCGGGCGCGCCTGCAGGATGTACAACTGTCCGTCCTGGCCGTCCTTGCCCCATTCGATGTCCATGGGACGGCCGTAGTGCTGCTCGATGACGAGGGCGTAGCGCGCCAGCTGTTCGACATCGGCATCCGTCAGCGAGTAGCGATTGCGCTGCTCCAGGGGCACGTCCACGGTCTTGATCAACTTGCCGCTGGCGGCCTTTTCCTCGGGCGAGGCAAAGACCATCTGGATCAATTTGGAGCCCAGGTTGCGGCGGATCACCGCGCGCTTGCCCGCCTGCAGCATCGGCTTGTGGACATAGAACTCGTCGGGGTTGACCGCGCCCTGCACCACCGTCTCGCCCAGGCCGTAGCTGGCGGTGATGAAGACGACGTCCTCGAAGCCGGATTCGGTGTCGATGGTGAACATCACACCGGCGGCGCCCAGGTCGGAGCGCACCATGCGCTGCACGCCCGCCGACAGGGCCACGTCGGCATGGGCGAAGCCCTTGTGCACCCGATAGCTGATGGCGCGGTCGTTGTACAGGGAGGCGAACACCTCCTTCATCTTGTGCAGCACCTGTTCGATGCCGACCACGTTCAGGAAGGTCTCCTGCTGGCCGGCGAAGGAGGCATCGGGCAGGTCCTCGGCGGTGGCCGAGGAGCGCACCGCGAAGCTGGCTTGGGCGTTGCCGCCAGCCAACGTGGCAAAAGCGCTGCGGATCGCGGCTTCGAGGTCGGCGGGGAAGGGTTGGTTTTCGACCCAGGCGCGGATCTCGGCGCCGGCAGCGGCCAGGGCGCGCACATCTTCGGTGTCCAGGGCGTCCAGGCGCGCCTGGATGCGGGCGGCCAGGCCATCGAAGGCGAGGAACGCGCGGAAGGCGTGCGCGGTCGTGGCAAATCCGGTGGGCACGCGCACGCCCTCGGGGAGCTGGGAGATCATCTCGCCGAGGCTGGCGTTCTTGCCGCCGACCACCTCGACATCGCTCATTCTCAGGTTTTCAAACGGAACGACCAGGGCGGTCGCAGGAAAACGGTCTGACATGGGGAGGCTCCGGAAGTTGAAAGCGGTGCGGCACACGCGCGGCGCGCGGTCCCAGGGCAAAGCAGCCGGCTTTGTCGTTGGAGGTTCTGGAGGCTGCGGGGCATGGGATGGTGAGGGGGAGGGCCGGATCCAGCGAGTGAATTCGGCTAAATTGCGTTCGATTGTAGGCGGCGGCAGCGAGTTGCGCTGCGCCTGATCCTGAAAGCTTCGCATGCCCCACCGCACTGTTTTCTTCATTTCCGATGGCACCGGTATCACCGCGGAAACCTTTGGCAATGCCATCCTGGCGCAGTTCGAGATGCAGCCCCGGCATGTGCGGCTGCCCTTCGTCGACTCCGTCGACAAGGCGCGCCAGGCGGTGCGGCAGGTCAATCACACCGCCAGCACCGAAGGCAAGCGGCCGATCGTCTTCACCACCCTGGTGAACATGGAGGTGCTGGAGATCATCCGCTCGGAGTGCCAGGCCATGGTGCTGGACATGTTCGGGACCTTCGTGCAGCCACTGGAAATCGAGCTGGAGATGAAATCGAGTCACCGCGTCGGGCGCTTCTCGGACGCGAGCAAGAGCCAGGCCTATCACGACCGCATCGAGGCGATCAATTTCAGCCTCGCCCATGACGATGGCCAGAGCAACCGCGACCTGGCCTCGGCCGACGTGGTCCTGGTGGGCGTGAGCCGCAGCGGCAAGACGCCCACGTCGCTGTACCTGGCCATGCAGTACGGGCTCAAGGCCGCCAACTACCCGCTGATCCCCGAAGACTTCGAGCGGCAGCAACTGCCGCCCGCGCTGATCCCCTACCGCAGCAAGATCTTCGGCCTGACCATCCAGCCCGAGCGGTTGGCGGAAATCCGCAACGAGCGCCGGCCGAATTCACGCTACGCCTCGCTGGACAACTGCCGCATGGAGGTCAGCGAGGCCGAGGCCATGATGCGCCGCGCGGGTATCCGGTGGCTGTCCACCACCACCAAGTCGATCGAGGAGATCGCCACCACGATCCTGCAGGAGCTGCGGCCGGAGCGCCTGGTCTACTAGGGAACCGACGCTCGCCTCCGGCAGGTGCCTCTCTGCCCCCCGAGGGGGTGCTCGCGCCTTGGGGCGGCCCGGTGGCGCTCGTGTCGGCCCACCCTGGTCAGCCGGTCAATAGGCGAAATAAATCGCTCGATTTGTTTTAATTGAGTTGATCAATATCAGGGGGAACCCTAACATTCCTTTCGTTCGCAAACCCGCCAACGCTACTCAAAAGGAATCCTGAAATGTCCCTGATTAATACCCAAGTTCCCGCCTTCCAGGCCACGGCCTACCACAATGGTAAGTTCGTCCCGGTGACCGAGGCCGCCTTCCGCGGCAAGTGGTCGGTGGTCTGCTTCTACCCCGCCGACTTCACCTTCGTGTGCCCCACCGAGCTGGGCGATCTGGCCGACCACTACCCCGAATTCCAGAAACTGGGCGTGGAGGTCTACGGCGTGTCCACCGACACCCACTTCACCCACAAGGCCTGGCACGACACCTCGGACACCATCGCCAAGGTCAATTACCCCCTGATCGGCGACCCCAACCACCAGCTGGCCAGCTTCTTCCAGGTACTGGTCACCGAAGGTGAAGGCGCGGGCCTGGCCCTGCGCGGCACCTTCGTGATCGACCCCGAGGGCCGCATCAAGACCATGGAAGTGCACGACGACGGCATCGGCCGCGACGCCTCCGAGACCCTGCGCCGCGTGAAGGCCGCCCAGTACGTGGCGGCCCACCCCGGCGAGGTCTGCCCCGCCAAGTGGAGCGAAGGCGCCCAGACGCTCAAGCCCTCGCTCGATCTGGTCGGCAAGATCTGACGGCACGCGCAGCACACGGAGACTCCCCATGCTCGACGCAGCCCTCAAGAGCCAGCTGGCCAGTTACCTCGAACGCATCTCGAACCCGATCGAGATCACGGCGCAACTCGACGACACGCAGGCCTCGCGTGACATGCAGGCCCTGCTGCGGGACGTGGCGGAGTCGTCCGCGCGGATCACCGTGCACGAAAGCCGGGGCGGCCCGCACCGTACGCCCTCCTTCGCCGTCAACCGCCCGGGCGAGAACCACGGCCCGCGCTTTGCCGGCCTGCCCATGGGACACGAGTTCACCTCGCTGGTGCTGGCCCTCCTGCAGGTGGGCGGCTATCCGCCCAAGGTGGAACCGGCAGTGCTCGAACAGATCCGCGCGCTCGAGGGCGACTTCGAGTTCGAGGTCTATGTCTCCCTCACCTGCCACAACTGCCCGGACGTGGTGCAGGCCCTGAACCTGATGGCGATCCAGAACCCGCGCATCAAGGCCACCATGATCGAAGGCAGCCTGTTCCAGGACGAGATCAAGGAGCGCCAGATCATGGGCGTGCCCACCGTGTTCCTCAATGGCACGATGTTCGGCAACGGACGCATGACGCTGGAGGAAATCCTCGCGCGGATCGACAAGGGCGGCACCGAGCGCGAGGCCCGCAAGATCGGCGCCAAGGACCCGTTCGACGTCCTGATCGTCGGCGGCGGCCCGGCGGGCGCGGCGGCGGCGGTGTATGCCGCGCGCAAGGGCATCCGCACCGGCATCGCCTCCGAGCGTTTCGGCGGCCAGGTGCTGGACACCCTGGGCATCGAGAACTTCATCTCGGTCAAGGAAACCGAAGGCCCGCGCTTCGCGCTGGCCCTGGAGGAACACGTACGCCACTACGACGTGGACATCATGAACCTGCAGCGTGCCAAGGCTATCGTGCCCGGCGAGCTGATCGAGGTGCAGCTGGAAAGCGGCGCCGCCCTGAAGGCGCGCAGCGTGATCATCACCACCGGCGCGCGCTGGCGCACGATCAACGTGCCCGGCGAGCACGAATACAAGAACAAGGGCGTGGCCTACTGCCCGCACTGCGATGGCCCGCTGTTCAAGGGCAAGCGCGTGGCGGTGATCGGCGGTGGCAACTCCGGTGTCGAGGCGGCCATCGACCTGGCCGGTGTCGTCGCCCATGTCACGCTGATCGAGTACGACACCCAGCTGCGCGCCGACGCGGTGCTGCAACGCAAGCTGCAAAGCCTGCCGAATGTGACGGTGATCCGCCACGCGCAGACCACCGCCATCACCGGCGACGGCCAGAAGGTCAACGGCCTGACCTACACCGACCGCGCCACGGGCGAGCGCCATGCGCTGACCCTGGAGGGCGTGTTCGTGCAGATCGGCCTGGTACCCAACACCGACTGGCTCAAGGGGACGCTGGAGCTCTCCAAGCACGGCGAGATCGTGGTGGACGCCAAGGGCCAGACCTCGATGCCCGGCGTGTTCGCGGCCGGCGATGCGACGACCACGCCGTACAAGCAGATCATCATTGCCGCTGGCGATGGCGCGAAGGCGGCCCTCAGTGCCTTCGATCACCTGATCCGCACGCCGGTACCCGAGGCGGTCGCCGCCTGAGCACGCATGACGAAGTAACACCTGGTAGCGGACCTCCGGCAAGGGGCCACCGTCGCGGACACCCGCGTGAGAATGACGGCCCCACTTGTCGGAGGATCCATGCAAGGCGACCCCAAGACCATCCACCACCTGCAGGCGCAGCTGCGCAACGAGCTGACGGTCACGAGCCAATATTTCCTGCATTACCGCATCCTCAAGCACTGGGGCCTGGAGCGGTTGGCCCAGCGCGAATACGGCGAGTCCATCAGCGAGATGAAGCATGCCGACCAGCTGATGGCACGCATCCTGATGCTCGGAGGACTGCCCAATCTGCAGGACCTGGGCAAGCTGCTGGTGGGCGAGGATGTGGCGGACATCCTCGACTGCGACCTGCGCGCCGAGCGCGCTGCGCAACTCACGCTCAAGGAAGGCCTGGCCCATTGCGAGACCGCGCGCGACTACGTTTCACGCCAGCTGCTGCAGGACCAGCTGGAGGACACGGAGGGCCAGATCGACTTCCTCGAAACCCAGTTGGACCTGGTCACCAAGGTCGGCCTGCCCAATTACCTGCAATCGCAGATGACGTGCACGTAAACTCGTCAGCCAGATCGTTCGCGCCCCGCACGTGCCCGCCACCCGCCGTCTCGCCCTCATCACCGCCTGCGTGGCGGCCGTTCACGCGGCTGTCCTGTGGGCCCTGGAGGCCGGCCTGTGGCGGCCGACCCGGGAAACGCTGATCCCGGTCTCCTTGACCGCCCAAGGGGAGACCGGCCCCATCGCGCCCAGCCTGCCGGGGACCGGCGCCCCGCCACTGCCGCAGCGCCCCGTCCTCCCGCCGGCCATCCCCGCCGCCATCCCTGCCGCTCCCCCGGGGGCCACACCCGCGGCCAGAACACCGCCCGCCGCAGCCCCCGCGGCCGTGCCGACCGACGTCACCGTCGCGGCAGCGCCCGCCGTGCCTGCAGCTGCGGCCACGGCCGCCACTCCCACCGCAGGGCCAGCCATGGCGGGGGGCGCCTCGGGGCGGGTGGATCTGCCGCCGGCCGGCACCGTCGGTGGGCCCGCTGGCCGCATCGAGCTGCCTTCCAGCGATGCCGACGACCTGCAAAACCCCAAGCCCATCTACCCGCCCCCGAGTCGGCGGCTCAACGAGCAAGGCAAGGTCGTGGTTCGCGTCCTCGTTGGGGTCGACGGCCTGCCACAGCAGGCGCTGGTTCACCAGTCCAGCGGCCACGACCGCCTGGACCGGGCCGCCGTGGCCACCGTTCTCCAATGGCGCTACCGTCCGGGCAAACGCGCCGGCACGCCCGAGGCGATGTGGTTCAACGTCCCGATCACCTTCGTGCTGGAGTGAGGCGGCAAGAGCCGCGAGCGACTCCCCAGCCGGGTCGACTCAAAGCCCGATGGCGGCGATGCCGGCGCGCGCGATCTGGGCGTCCTCGTTGGACTTGACCCCGCTGACGCCCACCGCCCCCAGGCAGGTGCCGTCCTTCATGATCGGCACGCCGCCCTCGAGCATGCCCCGGATCTCGGGAGCGCTCAGGAAGGACACCCGGCCGCCGTTGATGACCTCTTCGTAGACGCGGGATTCACGCCGCCCCAGGGCCGCCGTATGGGCCTTGGCCGGGGCGATGTGGGCGGAGATCGGGGGGGCCCCATCCAGGCGCTGCAGCCACAGCAGGTGGCCGCCGGCGTCGGCGATGGCAATGGTCACGGCCCATTGGTGCTTGATCGCCTCGGCTTCTGCCGCGGCGGCGATGGCCTTGAGGTCGGCCAGTTCCAGGAAATGTGTGGATTTCATAAGGGTCAAGCATAGCCGCCACTGGCCTTGGGGGCATCCGGCGCCCTAGAATGCCCCGGTCTGAGCGCAAGCTCGTTTCCAGGAGAGTTGTCATGAACGACCAAGTGCAAACCGCCGATTACGGCTATGCCCTGCCCGCCGCGCAGCGCAATCGGGTCCTGCGTAACACCTACTGGCTGCTGGCCCTGAGCCTGCTGCCCACCGTGCTGGGGGCCTGGCTCGGGGTGGCTACCGGCATCACCCGCGGCCTCTCGGGCGGCCTGGGGCTGATCGTCTTCCTCGTGGGCGCCTTCGGCTTCATGTTCGCCATCGAGAAGACCAAGCACTCGGCAGCCGGCGTGCCGGTGCTCCTGGGCTTCACCTTCTTCATGGGCCTGATGCTCTCGCGGATGATCGCGATGGTCCTGGGCTTTTCCAACGGCGCCAGCCTGGTGATGACCGCGTTCGCCGGCACGGCGGGCGTGTTCTTCGTGATGGCCAGCCTGGCCACCGTGATCAAGCGCGACCTCTCGGGCATGGGCAAGTTCCTGTTCGTCGGCGCGCTGGCGGTCATGATCGGCAGCATCATCAACGTGTTCGTGGGGTCCAGCGTCGGCATGCTGGTGATCAGCGTGATGGTGATCGGCATCTTCAGCGCCTACATGCTCTATGACATCAAGCAGATCATCGACGGCGGCGAGACCAACTACATCTCCGCCACCCTGGCCCTGTACCTGGACATCTTCAACGTGTTCCAGGGCCTGCTGGCCCTGCTGGGGCTGACCAGCGGGAACAACGACTGACCCGGGATCCTCCCGCGCAAGTCTGAAAGGGGGCCTTCGGGCCCCCTTGGCTTTGCTGGGGTCTCAGTCCACCCGCTCGAACACCGCCATCGACTCCACGTGCGCGGTGTGCGGGAACATGTTCACCACGCCCGCTGCCTTGCAGCGGTAGCCCGCCTGGTGCACCAGCAGCCCGGCATCGCGGGCCAGCGTGGCGGGGTTGCAGCTCACATAGACGATGCGCCGCGGCGGCGTCCAGCCCGGGGCCAGGGAGGGGTCCTGATGGATGTCCGCCAGGGCCTTGGCCAGCGCGAAGGCACCTTCACGCGGCGGGTCGACCAGCCACTTGTCAGCCACCCCGTCGGCAGCCAGGAGTGCGGGCGTCATCTCGAACAGGTTGCGGGCCACGAAACGCGTCGGCGCCTGGGCACGGCCCTGGTTCGTCTCCAGGTTCTCGCGTGAGCGCGCCACGAGCGCTTCGCTGCCTTCGATCCCCAGGACCTCCCCCGCCATGGTGGCGATGGGCAGCGTGAAGTTGCCCAGGCCGCAGAACCAGTCGATCACGCGTTCGTTGCGCCCCGGCGCCAGCAGCTGCAGCGCCTGCGAGACCAGCACCTGGTTGATGAAGGGATTGACCTGGGTGAAATCGGTGGGCTTGAACGGCATGGTGATGCCGAACTGCGGGAGCGTGTAAGCCAGTTGCGGGCCCGGATCGAGCAGGTGCACGGTGTCGGGCCCCTTGGGCTGCAGCCACCATTGCACGCCCGGGTGCTCGCGGGCGAACGCGCGCAGTTTGTCGACATCGCCTGCCGAAAGCGGTTCCAGGTGCCGCAGGACCAGCGCGGTCACGGACTGAGAGGGATTCGCGGCGTCGACACCGCAGGCCAGCTCGATCTGCGGACAGGTCTCGATCGCGTCCATGCGCGCGATCAGCGCGCGCAGCGGCAGCAGCAGGTCGCTGACCTCGCGGGGCACCACATGGCACTCGCGGATGTCGGCCACATAGCGGCTCTTGCGCTCGTGAAAGCCCACCAGCACCGCCTCCTTCTTGCGCACGTGACGCACCGAGAAGCGGGCGCGCCAGCGGTAGCCCCAGGCCGGCCCCTCGATGGGACGCAGGACGGTCTCGGGCTTGACCTTGCCCAGGTGCCACAGGTTGTCCTCGAGCACGCGCTGCTTGACCGCCACCTGCGCGCCCACGTGCAGGTGCTGCATCTTGCAGCCGCCGCAGGCGCCCTCATGGAGGCCGAAATGCGGGCACTGGGGCCTCACGCGCTGCGAGGAGGGCCGGTGGATGGCCGTGAGGGAGGCCTGCTCCCAGTTGTTCTTCCTGCGGTGGACATTGGCCGACACCCATTCCGTGGGCAGGGCGCCGTCGATGAACACCACCTTCCCGTCCGGGCGCCGGGCCACACCCTGGGCATCGATGTCCAGGGCGTCGACGGGCAGCCAGCCCTCAGGCAAGGCCGCCGTGTTGTCTGCTTGCGATGACATCCCGCGATTGTCCCCTACCGAGCCCCTTCGAGGTCCAGGGTCACCGGTTTTCGTAACATCGGCGGCTGCCATCCCAGGAGACCCCATGCCCCAGCATCCGAAATATTCCAACAGCCCGATTCGCGACCTTCGCTGCCTCTACCAGCTGCTCTTTGACCTGGAGCGCTATGGATTCGTGCACGAAGAAATCCATCAGAGCCTGGACACCGTGATGTCCGAGCTGTATCCGCAAGCCACCCGGGAACTGATACAGCAGGAGTCGGGCAGCGACGGTGAGGACGGCGAGGAGGAATTCGCTTTCGTGCCCGCCATCAGCGCCCTCTTTCACTACATCGACCCCAGTGAGGCGCCGCAGTTCATCCAGGACATGCGCAACCTGATTGCGCACTGCATGTACTCGGAGACCTGGAGCACCGAGGGCGTGGCCGACGCGATCCGCGCCGAACGGAACATCGAGTACTACCGCTACCACGTGATGGTCGTCGAGGACACCGACACACTGGATCGCTATGAGCACGCCCGCCGCACCGTCTGGTTTCCCAGCGAGGTCAAGCCCGCGCGCCCGGGCGCCTACGAGATCTCGCCCACCGAGCATGACCCGAAGCACGGCGGCTTCGCCTACTGGGACGGCACGCACTGGTACGACTCCCGGGTGCTGCTGGCGGACTGCCTCGCGCAACCCCGGACCGAGGGCGAGCGGGCGCGCTGGGACTACTGCTGGCGCGGCTTCGTCAGCCCGCAGGACTGAGGACCACGCCGGCCCGCCTCACCCCCAGGCGGCCAGGTACTCCTGCCAGTGCGGCTCCTGGGGGGCCAGGTCGCCCAGCGTGGACTTGACCCTCGCGATCTCCTGGTCGTACTCGGCCTCGGTCAGGCCCCCGCGCATCTTCTGGAAGCGGCAGTACACCAGGTAGGTGTTCATGACATCCGTCTCGCAGTAGCGCCGGATGTCTTCCAGCTTGCCCTCGCGGTATGCGGTGTACACCTGCGAGCCGTCCATCCCCAGCTTGCCCGGGAAGCCACACAGCTTGGCCATGGCGTCCAGCGGGGCGTTGGCCCGCGGCTGGTACAGGGCCAGGACGTCCATCAGGTCCAGGTGCCGGTTGTGGTAGCGGCCGATGTAGTTGTTCCACTTGAATTCGCGGTCGTCCTCGCCCTGGTCCCAGAACTTGGAGGCGACCAGGCCGTGGCGCAGCGCCCGGTAACTGAGCACCGGCAGGTCGAAGCCGCCGCCGTTCCAGCTCACAAGCTGCGGCACGTGCTTTTCCAGGGTGTTGAAGAACTGCTGGATCACCTTGGCTTCGCTGGCGCCGTCGCGGTCGACGAAGGAGTGCACGCGCAGGCCGTCGCTGCCCCGGAAGACGGCGCTGATCACGAGCACCCGCTGCAGGTGGTGGGGCATGAAATCGCTCTGGCCCTTGTCCTGGCGTTCCTGCACCCAGGCCTGGTAGACCTGGTCGTCGGTGGCCTCGGGCGCGTCGCCCCGCGTGGCACGCAGGCCGGCGATGTCCGGGATGGATTCGATGTCGAAAACGAGGACGGGCCAGCTCATGGCGGTGCTTTCGTGACAGGAGAAAAAGAAATCAGGCTGCGGACAGCAGCACCACGGCGCGCGCCTCGATGCTGCGGCCCTCACCCACGGGCCCCATCTTCTCGGCGGTCTTGGCCTTGACGTTGACCTGCAAGGCGTCGATGGCCAGAACCTGGGCGATGCGCGCACGCATGGCGTCGATGTAGGGCGCGAGCTTGGGCGCCTGGGCAATGACCGTGCTGTCCAGGTTCACGACCTGCCAGCCCTGCTCGCGCACGCGCCGCATCGCCTCGGCCAGGAGCACGGCGGAATCGGCGCCGCGAAAACGGTCGTCGGTGTCGGGAAAGTGCCGGCCGATATCGCCCAGGCCGGCAGCGCCCAACAGGGCATCGGTGATGGCGTGCAGGAGGGCATCCGCGTCCGAGTGCCCCAGCAGCCCCTTGTCGTGGGGGATGGTCACGCCGCCCAGGACCAGGGGTCGGCCGGTCACCAGGGCATGCACGTCCCAGCCTTCTCCGATGCGCAGTTTCATGTGTCGGTTGTCCTTGTGGGTGCAAGCAGGGCCTGGGCGAGCGCGAAATCCTCGGGCCAGGTGACCTTGAAGTTGCGGGCCGAGCCCGGGACCAGGCGCGGCTGCTGGCCAGCGGCCTCGATGGCGCTGGCCTCGTCGGTGACTGCGGTTGTGGCTGCCTCGAGCGCCTGCGCCAGGCCGGCCAGCCGGAACATCTGCGGCGTCTGCGCGAGCCAATGGCCCTCGCGGGGGACGGTGGCCTCGACACGCCCCTGCGGCCCGTGCTTGAGGGTGTCCGCCAGGGGCTGGGCCAGCAGGCCGCCCACCGGGTCATCCAGACAGGCATCGATCAGGCGGTCGATCAGGTCGGGAGTGATCAGGCAGCGCGCGGCATCGTGCACGAGCACCCAGTCGCCGTCCGCAGCCCCGCGCCGCCGCAACTCGCGCAAGCCCCCCAGGACGCTGGCCGCACGCGTGGCGCCCCCGCAATCGGCCACCTGCACCTGCGGGGGCAGGCCCGCCAGGCGGGCCAGGGTGTCATCGCCGGGCGCCACGACCACCAGCACGCTGGCCAGACGCCGGACCTGGGCAAAGGCCGCCAGGGTGTGGACCACCATCGGGCGGCCTGCCACGGGCTGGTATTGCTTGGGGACCTCGGTGCCGGCACGGCTGCCGCTGCCCGCACAGGGGATCAGGGCGTGCAGACGGACGGAAGGGGCGTCAGGGGCGGTCATGGGTGGCGTCGAGTCTGCCCATTCTAGAATCCAGGGCTTCGCACCCCTCGCCCACCCGGCGCGGGGTGTTTGCCATTGTCTGCTTCCCCCTCCATGGACCTTCCCAGGCTCACTCCCGGCAAGCGCTACGCCCTGCCCCGCCCGACCGGCTCCGCCGACGCCCTGCTGCTGGCGCGGCTGGCCGCGCGTGACCAGGCGTGCGGGCAGCGCACCGCCATCGTCACCGCGGATGCGGCCGACGCCCAGCGCCTGGTGGAGGAGATCACCTTCTTCGCCCCCGACCTGCGCTGCGGCCTCTTCCCCGACTGGGAGACGCTGCCCTATGACACCTTCTCGCCGCACCAGGACCTGATCTCCGAGCGCCTGGCCACGCTGTGGCGGATCTCGCAGGGCGAAGCGGACGTGGTGCTGGTGCCTGCCACGACCGCCCTGTACCGGGTGGCGCCCCCCTCGTTCCTGGCGGGCTACACCTTCCATTTCCGCGTCAAGCAGAAACTGCAGGAAGCCAAGCTGAAGGCCCAGCTCACCCTCGCCGGCTACAGCCATGTCACCCAGGTGGTGAGCCCGGGCGAGTACGCGGTGCGGGGCGGGCTGATCGACCTGTTCCCCATGGGATCCCCCGTGCCGTACCGGGTCGACCTGTTCGATGACGAGATCGACTCCATCCGCACCTTCGACCCGGACAGCCAGCGCAGCCTCTACCCCGTGCCCGAGGTGCGCCTGCTGCCGGGCCGCGAATTCCCGATGGACGACGGCGCCCGTGCGCGCTTTCGCACCCGCTGGCGCGAGCTGCTGGAGGGCGACCCGACCCGCAGCCGCATCTACAAGGACATGGGCAATGGCGTGGCCACGGCGGGCATCGAGTACTACCTGCCGCTGTTCTTCGACGAGACGGCCACCGTGTTCGACTACCTGGGGCCGCAGGCGTCGGTGGTGATGCATGGCGACCTCGAGCCGGTGCTCCAGCGCTTCTGGCAGGACACCCGCGACCGACACCGCCTGATGCAAGGGGACCCGGAGCGGCCGGTGCTGCCGCCGCAGGCGCTGTTCCTGGAACCCGAGGACTTCTATGCCCGGGCCAACCAGCACGCCCAACTTGCGCTGCGGCCTGCGTCGCCAGAGCCCGCGCAGGCCGCTCTGGACGTGGGCCTGGGCCTGGCCAGGCTGCCCGAGATCGCCGTCCTGCGCGGCGCCGAGGACCCGCTGGCTCCGCTCAAGGCCCACGCCGCCCGCACGACGCAGCGCCTGCTGGTCCTGGCCGAAAGCGACGGCCGGCGCGAGAGCCTGCTGGACTTCCTGCGCGCCAGCGGGGTGTCGCCGCCGGCCTTCGACTCCCTGGCCGAATTCCAGGCCAGCGACGAGAAGATCGGGATCGCCACCGCGCCCCTGGCCCAGGGCTTCGCCTGGGTCGAGGGCGGCATCGACTTCATCACCGAGACGGAACTCTTTGCCGCCGGCGTGAGCGTGCGCCGGCGCCGCAAGCAGGAACAGGTCAGTGATGTCGAAGCCCTGATCAAGGACCTGTCCGAGCTGAATGTGGGCGACCCCGTGGTCCACGCCCAGCACGGGATCGGCCGTTACCGGGGCCTGGTGAACATGGACATGGGCCAGGGAAGCACCGAATTCCTGCACCTGGAATACGCCGACAAGGCCTCGCTCTATGTGCCGGTGAGCCAGCTGCACCAGATCAGCCGCTACACCGGCGTGTCGGCCGACGAGGCGCCGCTGCACCGCCTGGGTTCGGGTCAATGGGAAAAGGCCAGGCGCAAGGCCGCCGAGCAGGTGCGAGACACCGCCGCCGAACTCCTGAACATCTACGCCCGACGCGCCGCGCGCGAGGGGCATGCCTTCCGCTACTCCCCGCAGGACTACGAAGCCTTCGCCAATGACTTCGGCTTCGAGGAAACCGCCGACCAGAACGCCGCGATCCACGCGGTGATCCAGGACATGATCTCGCCACAGCCCATGGACCGACTGGTGTGCGGGGACGTGGGTTTCGGCAAGACCGAGGTGGCGCTGCGTGCGGCCTTCGTGGCCGTGACGGGCGGGCGCCAGGTGGCCTTCCTGGCGCCCACCACCCTGCTGGCCGAACAGCATTACCAGACCCTGGTGGACCGTTTCTCCAAGTGGCCGGTCAAGATCGCCGAGATGAGCCGCTTTCGCTCGCAAAAGGAGATCACCGCCGCCGCCAAGGGCATCGCCGACGGCACCATCGACATCGTGGTGGGGACGCACAAGCTCCTGTCCGAGAGCGTGAAGTTCAAGAACCTGGGCCTCCTGATCATCGACGAGGAGCACCGCTTCGGCGTGCGGCACAAGGAGGCCATGAAGGCGCTGCGCGCCGAGGTGGACGTGCTCACGCTCACCGCCACGCCGATTCCCCGCACCCTGGGCATGGCGCTGGAAGGATTGCGCGACCTGTCGGTGATCGCCACCGCGCCGCAGCGGCGCCTGGCGATCAAGACCTTCGTGCGCAGCGAGGACAACGGCGTGATCCGCGAGGCGGTGCTGCGCGAGCTCAAACGCGGCGGGCAGGTCTACTTCCTGCACAACGAGGTGGAGACCATCGAGAACCGCCGCCAGCGCCTGCAGGAGCTGCTGCCCGAGGCTCGCATCGCGATCGCCCACGGTCAGATGCCCGAGCGCGAGCTCGAACGGGTGATGCGGGATTTCGTGGCCCAGCGACACAACGTGCTTCTGTGCTCCACGATCATCGAGACCGGCATCGACGTGCCCACCGCCAACACCATCGTGATCAGCCGCGCCGACAAGTTCGGCCTGGCCCAGTTGCACCAGCTGCGCGGACGCGTGGGCCGCAGCCACCACCAGGCCTATGCCTACCTGCTCGTGCCCGACACCGAGGGCCTGACCAAGCAGGCGGCCCAGCGCCTGGACGCCATCCAGGCCATGGAGGAACTCGGCTCGGGCTTCTACCTGGCCATGCACGACCTGGAGATCCGCGGTGCGGGCGAGGTGCTGGGCGAGAACCAGAGCGGCAACATGCTGGAGGTGGGCTTCCAGCTTTACAACGAGATGCTGTCCGAAGCGGTCAAGAGCCTCAAGGCCGGCAAGGAGCCGGACCTGCTGTCGCCGTTGTCGGTGACGACCGAGATCAACCTGCACGCCCCCGCCCTGCTACCCGACGACTACTGCGGCGACGTGCACCTGCGCCTGTCCTTCTACAAGAAGCTGGCGACCGCCAAGAGCAGCGACCAGATCGACGGGCTCCTGGAGGAGATCGTGGACCGCTTCGGCAAGTTGCCGGCGCAGGCCCAGACCCTGATCGACGTGCACCGCCTGCGCGTGCTGGCACGGCCCTACGGGGTGGTCAAGGTCGACGCCGCGCCCGGCGTCATCCAGATCACCTTCCGTCCCAACCCGCCGGTCGATCCGATGAAAATCATCGAGCTGGTGCAGAAGAACCGCCACATCAAGCTGGCAGGCAACGAGAAGCTGCGCATCGAGCGCGAACTCCAGGAACCCAAGGACCGGGCCCAGATGGTGCGCGACGTGCTGCGCTCGCTGGGACAGCCAGCGCCGGCCACGGCCTGAGACCGGCGCCACGCCCTCCACGCTTTCTCCATCAGACACCGACATGAACCCTCCTGCCCACGAACTCTCTACCGGACTGGTGATCCAGGGCTTCACGCCCCCGCTGTCGCTGCGCGATTTCGGCCTGATCGCCTTCGACATGGACTCCACCCTGATCAACATCGAGTGCGTGGACGAGATCGCCGCCGCCGCGGGCCGCAAGGAGGAAGTCGCGGCCATCACCGAGGCGGCCATGCGCGGTGAGATCACCGACTACAAGGACAGCCTGCGCCGGCGCGTGGCCTTGCTCGAGGGCGTGAGCGTGCAGCACATGCAGCAGGTCTACGACCAGCGCCTGCAGCTCAATCCGGGGGCGGCCGAGCTGGTGGCCGCCTGCAAGGCCGCCGGCCTGAAGGTGCTGCTGGTGTCCGGCGGATTCACCTTCTTCACCGACCGTATCCGGGACCGACTGGGCATTGACTACACGCGCTCGAACGTCCTGGAAGTCGCCCAAGGCAAGCTGACCGGACGGATGGTGGACCAGCCCTGGGGCGATATCTGCGACGGCGAGGAAAAGCGCCGGATGTTGCTGGCCACCTGCGAGTCCCTGGGCCTGGCGCCCCGCCAGGCCATCGCGGTGGGCGACGGCGCCAACGACCTGCCGATGATGGGGGTGGCCGGCCTGTCGGTGGCCTACCAGGCCAAGCCGCGGGTGCGCGAGCAGGCCATGGTGGCGATCAACACCGGCGGGCTGGACCGGTTGCTGGAGGTCGTGAAGCCCTGAACGAGCCTTCGGCCGTCCGGGTTCAGAGAGCCACGATCTCGACCGACTGGGTCAGCAGCGGCCGCACCAGGATCTTGTAGCCGTCGGCATCGAAACTGGCTGCCACCTTCTTCAGGCGCCGGGCGTCGGCCACCGTCGGTGCGCTGCCCAGGTAGCACCAGTGGCTCACCACGTGGACCTGTGTGAGCGCGTCGTCCTGTTCGACCAGACCCACCGCCCCGGGGTAGGGCCAGCACTGCACCCGCAACGCCAGCAGGCCCTCGAGCAGGCGCGCCTGGTGGGCGGCATGCGTCTCGTCGCCCCGGCACAGGCCTGCGCACTGGCGGATGCCGGCGCGAAAGCAGGCCCTGCCAGGCGGAAGCTTCTCCAGGCCCAGCGCGCCATAGCAAAGCCGGTGCAGATCGGCCACGTCGCGCAGGGTGTTCAGCGCCTCATGACGGCTCGGGAACAGGCCGTAGAGCTCCGGCTCGGTGGCGAAGTCCAGGTCTTTGGAATAGACCACCTGGGGCAGGCCGTCGACCAGTTGCAGGCTGCATAGCTGGCGGCTGCGGCGCAGCTTCTGGTTGAACAGCGGATGCTGCTGCTTGATCATCTGCGCCTCCAGCAGCAGGGCCCCGATCTCGCCCCCGGTGCGCCGGTAGGTGATCTGGCGGGTCTGGCGCAACATGCGGGCCTCGTCGGCGTTGCGCAGGTGCGAGAGCAGGCGGTGACGGATGTTGACGCTCTTGCCGATGTACAGGGGAAGGTCGTTCGCCTCGCCGTGAAAGACATAGACCCCGGCCGCGGCCGGCGCGTCCTCGATCGCGGCGCGCAGGTGCTGCGGGTAATCGTAGACGCGCGCTTCCTCGAAGTCCTCGCGTCGGCGGCGTGGCAGCGGCATGGCCGGCGCCTTCAGGCCCGCTCGATCACAGGACGCCCCGCCTGTACCGCGAACCTCGCCAGCGTCTCGACGCGCGCATCGGGCCGGGCCACATCGTCCAGCACGCGCAGCGTGGTGGTCAGGCCCGAGGGCGTGAGTTCGCACAGGCCGTAACCGCGCCGCGCCGCGTCGCCAAACACGTAATGGGGGTTTTCGGCCAGTCGCTGTGCGGTGAGTGACTCGCTGGCGCCAGAGCGCGAGGTGATGCTGGTGCCGCAGAACTCGACCCCGACCGAGGCGCTGTCAGGGCGCAGGTAATCGGCCTTCACATGGCCCACCCAGTTCTCGTGGACGTCACCGCCCAGGACCACCGGGTTGGCCACGCGATGCCGCTGCAGGGAGTCGATCAGGCGCTGGCGCGCGGGGGCATAACCGTCCCAGCCGTCGTTCCACAGGCGCTCCTGCGGTCCGGGCTGGTTGTCACGGCGCCCGAACACGCCTTGCTGCCCGATCACCGTCCAACCGGCGCCGCTGCGGGCGAGTGTCTCGTCCAGCCAGCGCTCCTGCGCTGCGCCCAGCAGGGTGCGCGCCGGGTCCTTCAGGGCCGCGCAGGTCGCGGGGTCGACCGCGCCGCTGACACGTTGCGGCGGCATGCAGGCCTGCGGGTCACGGAACTGGCGGGTATCGAGCAGCAGCAGGTCCCCCAGCTGCCCGTAGCGATAGCGCTCATGCAGCCGCACGCCGACGCCTGCGACCGAACGCGCAAAGGCCGAGGCCCGCAGCGGCATGTGCTCGTAATACGCCTGGTAGGCCGCGTTGCGCCGGGCCATGAAATCATCGGCGGCGTTCAGGCCCAGAGGGCGCGCATCGCCGGGATGCACACCGGCATAGTCGTTCTGCACCTCGTGGTCGTCCCACGTCACCAGCCAGGGACAGGCCGCGTGCATGGCCTGCAGGTGCGGGTCGCTGCGATGCAAGGCATGACGGTCCCGGTAGTCCGCCAGCGTGAACACCCGCCCCAGGGTCGGGAAATTGCGCACCGCCGCCGAGGCATTCGGATACTCGTAGATGTAGTCGCCCAGGAACATCACCAGGTCGGGCTGGTCATCGCGCATGTGGCGGTAGGCGGCGTAGTAGCCGTGGTCCCAGCGCTGGCACGAGGCGTAGGCCAGCCGAAGGCGCCGGACCGCGGCCTGCGGCGCCGGCAAGGTGCGGGTGCGCCCGGTGGGGCTGGTGATGCCGCCTGCGATGAAGCGATAGAAATACCAGCGGTCCGGCGCCAGGCCCTGCACCTCGGCATGCACGCTGTGTGCGAGTTCCGCACTGGCCACCGTGTCACCGCGCTGCACGACCTGCGAGAACGCATCGTCATGGGCCACCTCCCAGCGCACCGGCACAGGCCCATCGCCCAGGCTGTCCAACACCCCTGGCGCGATGAGGCGGGTCCACAGCACCATGCCGTCCGGTGACGGCGAGCCGCTGGCCACCCCCAGGCCAAAGGGGTCGAAGGACCACCGCCGCTGCGCCCAGGCGCCGCGTGGTAACCAGGAACCGGCCGCCGCGACAGCGGCCAGCTTCAGCAACTGCCGGCGGTCGGCCTGCAGGGAACGGGGAAGGGAATGGAAAGGGGCGCTCATGGGGCGGCCATTATGGGCCGCGCCCTGCCCCTCAGGCCTTGGGCATCTGCGCCTGCTTGCGATCGGCGACCACTTTCTGCGCGGAAGGCCGCTCGCCCACCACCTTCAGGTAGGCCTTGTAGTCCACACCTGCGGCCAGGAGCAGGTCTTCGCCATAGACGGTCTTGGTCGCCAGGCCCACCAGCGGCAGGTTGTTGAACGCCGAGAGGTCGGCCTGCGTGAAGGTGTCGCCAGCCACATAGGGCGAGAAGCGGGCGAGCTGCTTGAAGCCCTCGATCATGCGCTCGATCTGCTTGCGGATGCGGGCGGTGTTCTCCGGGGACAGGGGCGGCGCGCCGAAAAAGGCCATGCCATACAGCTGGCGGGCCGTGATCTCCAGGTGCCAGTCGATGAAAGTGGTCAGCTCACGCACCTTGGCCGCCGCGAAGGGGTCGGCGGGCATCAGGGATGGAGACGGATAGGTATCCTCGATCCAGTCGACGATGACCTGGCTCTCGCACAGCGTGCCCTGGGGCGTGACCAGGTAGGGGATCTTCTTCAGGGGCGATGCTGCCTGCATGCCCCCAGAGGGCTTTTGCGGCGCGTCATAGGCCTCGGCAAAGGCCACGCCCTTTTCCAGCAAGGCCATCTTGACCTTGTTGTAGTAGTTGGACATCGCAAAGCCGTGCAGCGTGATCGTCATGGGCGTCTTCCTCTTGATGGAGTGCGCCGCAGTCTACGCAGGCCCGCAGGCGGCGACTGGCGCGCAGGTGACTGGACTGGGTGCGCCGTCGGGATGCCCTGACGGATGGCGCCGCTCACTGCGGCGGGTCGATCCGACCGAGCACCTGCAGCGGCCCGTCCCCCGGCGGCACGCGCACCACCAGGCTCTCCGCGGACGACAGCGCGACGCCGGTCAGGCCCAGGACATTGACCTGGTGGGTCACCACGACCAGCGCCCCCGGGCCCTGCCAGCGGCGCAGGATCTCGCGCGCCGCGGCGGTCTGACGTTCGGCGTCCCCCTGCCCACCGAAGAAGGAGCCGAACGCGGATTCCTCGCGCGGCGCGGGCGCGCCCGGACCGCCCGCCAACAACTGCGCCGTCTCGCGGGTGCGGCACCAGGGCGAGTGCAGTACCGCCCCGACGCGCACGCCCCGCTGTCGCAGGCGTTCTCCCAGGCGCCTGGCCTGGGATCGGCCCTGGGCATCCAGGTTTCGCTGGGACGTGCAATCGCCCAGGCGCATGCCGGGCGGGTCACCGACCCCGGGGGCATAGGCATGGCGGATCAGGACGATGGCCCCTGGCTTGGCCAGTTCGGCCCACCCGGCTTCGTCCGCGCGGGCAGCGGGCGCAAGCGTCAGGGCGGGCAGCAACGCCACCAGGACCCGGGCAGCGATGCGCAAGCAGGCCTTCATCAGGTCACGCGCTTGTCGACCCGCCGCAGCGGCGCCCAGCCCGCGAACTGCGGGTAGGTACGCGCGACGACCGGGCCATCCACGTCCCAGGCGATGCAGCGGCCCACGTGGTACGGCGGCTGGTCGCCCACCGGCTCCTGAGGCAAGCCCGCCAGGCGGCGCAGGCGCTCGCGGCCGTGGGGCACGCACTGGTAAGCCACGGTGGCGGCGTTCACCAGCATCTCGCGCATGTGCGCGCAACCCTGCGTGCCGCCCAGGATCCGCTTGATCGCCTGCCGCAGGCCAGGCCCCAGGGTGATGCCCACCAGGCCCTGCAAGGTCGGCTCGGCCCGAGCGCACTCGCCCAGGGGCCGGCTGTCCATCGACACGGCGATCTCCCGGATCACGAACTGGTCGTCGACCGACACCCGCATCGAGATGTCATGCACCGGCGCGCCGGGGGGCAACTCGCCACGCTCGTACAGCGGCTGCGGAAACGGTTTGGTGTCCACCAGGCGCGCCTCGATGTCCCAGAGGCCGTCCTCGCGCGCATAGCCCTCGAAGGTGAGGGTCCGGGTGTGCATGGGGGTCCGGCGGGCGGGGGCGGGCAAGGGCATGACGACGACGCAGGCAAACGAGCAAAACGACATTGTCTCAGGCGGGCCGGGGCAGCTCTGCCGGCCCCGGCGGGGAGACCTCGGCAGCCGCTCTATTGTCTTTGAAAATGAGACAATCCGTGCGGCGACAGGGTATTTATGGTCTCAGGCGAGCACAGTAAAGTCATGCCCATGTCACCGATGCCCACCCTCTTCATCTCGCACGGCTCGCCCATGTTCGCGCTGCAGCCGACGCAAGCCGGCCCGCTGCTGCGGCAGTGGGGGGAGCAGTTGCCCCGGCCCCGAGCGGTCCTGGTGCTGTCACCGCATTGGATGACGCGTGGCGTGCGGGTGGGTTGCGCAAGCCGGCCCGAGACCGTCCACGACTTCGGCGGTTTCCCGGCACCGCTTTACGAGATCCAGTATCCCGCTGCGGGCAGCCCCGAGGTGGCCGCGCGCGCGCTGGTGCTGCTCAATGCAGCCGGCTGGCATGCCCAGCCCGCGATCGACCAGGGCCTGGACCACGGCGCCTGGGTGCCGGTGCGCCAGATGTACCCGCACGCCGATGTCCCGGTGCTGCAGGTGTCCATGCCCCATGACCTCGACCCGGCCGGCGCGGTACGCCTGGGGCGGGCGCTAGCGCCCCTGGCGCAGGAAGGCGTGCTGATCGTGGGTTCGGGGAGCCTCACCCACAACCTGTACGAGTTCCGCGGAGCGCTCGATGCCGAGGGCGCGCCCTATGTGAAGGAATTCGTGGCCTGGGCGCGCCGCGCGGTGCAAGGGCGCGACGAGACCGGGCTGACGAATTTCCTGTCGCTGGCGCCCCACGCCCAGCGCGCGCACCCGACCTGGGAGCATTACCTGCCGCTGCCCTTCGCGTTCGGCGCCTCCGGGGCCGACGCGCCGGTGCACATCCTCGATGGCGGCATCGACTACGGCATGCTGTCGATGGACAGCTACCTGTTCGGGGCGGCCCCGACAGACTCGGTCAGCGTCGGCACGACCTGAACGGTCTCGACCAGGTAGGTCGTGATCTCGCCGATGAAGGTCTGGGCATGGGCCATGGTCTCGCGTCCGGCCGAGGACCCGAAGGCCGCATCGATCGACGCGGTGTCGGCGAACCAGAGCTCGACGATGCCATCGATCGGCAGGCCCTCATGGCCCACCGGTGTGCCCTTGGGCGCCTGGCGGCTGGTGATGAGGTTCTGCCGATAGCCCAGGATGCCGGGCAGGCCGCGCACCAGCGGACCATGCACATCGCGCCATTCGCGGGCGAATACCTCGGGCGTCACGTCCGGCCGGCGACGCAGCAGGGACATGCGCTTGAGGGCCGTTCCCGCAGGCGGCGGCTCGACCACGGTATGCGTGTCGGCAGTGACGATGCGCAGGCGACCGATGAAGTGCTGCTCGTCGTCCACCAAGGCCCGCCCGATCGGAGTCGCCAATGCCGCGCGCATGGCGTCATCGTCCTCGAACGTGAGCTGCGAGAGGCCATCGAGCTGCTCCGGTCCCCGCGCAAAGACGATGCCGCGCTGTGTCCGGTCGGTGACGTGGTTCTGCACGTAGGTGCGCAGGCCCGGCAGCTGGCGCGCCAGGGCCGCATGGTGATCGCGCCAGTGCGCGCGAAAGCGCTCGGCCGACCAGTCGGGCTTCTTGTCCAGCAATCCCATGCGTACTTGCATCGCTTCTCCTTCAAGCGGACATTTCGCGGCGCGCCGCCTCCAGCGCCGGCTGGCGCTTGGCAAGCCAGACCCCATGGCGCAGCGGCCAGTCGCGAAACTGCGGGTCGGCGCCCAGGGCTTCCTGGGCGTGCAAAGGCCAATAGGGATCGCGCAGCGCCTCGCGCCCGATTGCGATGAGGTCGGCACTGCCCGCCTGCAGGATGGCCTCGGCCTGCTGCGCGTCGACGATCATGCCGACCGCCTGGGTTGCCACGCCCGCCTCCTGACGGATACGGTGCGAGAAGGGCACCTGAAAGCCCAGGCCCCGCGCCACGGGCAAGGCCCGCGTCTGCTCGGTCAACCCGCCGGAGGAACAATCGATCACGTCGACGCCCGCCTCACGCAAGCGGCGCGCCAGTGCCACGGAGTCTTCCAGATTCCAGCCCCCCACGGCACCATCCACCGCGGAAATTCGGCAGAACAAGGGCTTGTGCGCCGGCCAGGCCGCGCGAACGGCAGCCGCCACACGAAGGGCCAGCCGCATGCGCCCCTCGAGGTCGCCGCCGTAGGCGTCGGTGCGCTGGTTGGACAGGGGCGACAAAAAACTCGTGAGCAGATAGCCATGACCGTAATGCAGTTCGACCACATCGAAGCCGGCACGGTCGGCGCGAATGGCAGCATCGCGGAAGTCCTGCACCACTTGATCGAGATCGCCCAGATCCATGGCCTGCGGCACCGACCAGCCCGGGCCCGCCGCGATCGCGCTGGGCCCGACCCGACGCCAGCGCGGATCGACCGCCTGCATCTGCTGCGGGGTCAGGGCGCCACCGCCCTCCCACAAGGGCTCACTGCCCGCCTTGCGACCCGCATGGCCCAACTGCACACCGATCGCCGCTCCGTGTGCGTGACAGAAGTCGACGACTTCTCGCAGCGGCGCCACCTGGCTGTCATCCCACAGCCCGAGGTCGTCCTTGCCGATACGACCCTGCGGCGACACGGCGGTGCTCTCGGTGAACACCAGCCCGGCCCCGCCCAGCGCGAACTTGCCCAGATGCACCAGCAACCAGGGCCGGGCGATGCCACCCGGGGCTGCGTGCTGCATCATGGGCGAGATGACGATGCGATTGCGCAGCGTGAGACCGCGCAGCGTGAGCGCCTGGAACAACAGGGGCGCCGCGCCAGCGGTCATCCATGTGTCCCGAGGTAGGCGGCACGTACGGCGGGGTTGTCCAGCAATTGCGCGCCAGAGCCTTCCAGGGTGATGCGGCCGGTCTCGAGCACATAGGCGCGATCGGCCACTGCCAGCGCCTGGTTCGCCATCTGTTCCACCAGCACGATGGTCAGGCCGCTGGCGCGCAGCGCGCGAATCGAGCGGAAGATGTCCGCGATGATGAGCGGCGCCAGGCCCAGAGACGGCTCGTCCAGCAGCAGCAACCGGGGCTGGCTCATGAGCGCGCGCGAGATCGCCAGCATCTGCTGCTCGCCGCCCGACAGCGTTCCCGCCATCTGGTCCTGGCGTTCGGCCAGGCGGGGAAAACGCTCGAACTCCTGCGCGATCAGCGCCTCGACCCGTGCGGGATCGCGACGCGCCGTGTAGGCACCCAGCATCAGGTTCTCGCGCACGGTCTGGTCGGGGAAAACGCCGCGCCCCTCGGGAGACAGCGCCACGCCCACGCCCACGCGCTGGTGCGGCGGCATGTGGGTGCAGTCCTGGCCGTCGATCAGGAGCCGCCCAGCGGCCAGCGGCTCCAGGCCGACGATGCCTTTGAGCAGCGTGCTCTTGCCGGCCCCGTTGGCACCGATGATGGCGACGACCTCGCCGGCGCGCACCTGCAACGAGACGCCCTTGACCGCCTGGATGGCACCGTAGGCCATTTCGACCGATTCGAGTTGGAGCATGGGATGCGACATGGCGGGACTCAGGGGGACGCAGCGATGGGATCGGCCTCGCCGCCAAGGTAGGCTGCGATGACGCGCGGGTCGGCCTGCACCTGCGCGGGCGGGCCTTCGGCGATCTTCACGCCGTAATCGAGCACGATCACATGGTCGGAGATACGCATCACCAGGTCCATGTGGTGTTCGACCATGAGGATGGTCAGGCCCATGCGGCTGATGCGAACCAGGAGGTCACCCAGGTCGGCGGTCTCCTGCGGGTTCAGGCCGGCGGCGGGCTCGTCCAGCAGGAGCAGCTGCGGGTCGGTGGCCAGCGCACGGGCGAGTTCAACCCGTCGCTGCAGGCCATAGGGCAGGCTGTTGGCGGGCGCGTGTGCCAGCCGAGACAGGCCCACCAGCGCCAGCAGGGCCAGCGACCGCTCACGGGCCGCCGCTTCCTCGCGGCGCGCCAGCGGCAAGGCAAAGAGCGAGGTGAAAAAGCCGTTGCGCATCCTCGCATGGCGCCCCAGCATGACGTTGTCCAGGACACTCAGGTCGCCGAACAGACGCAGGTTCTGGAACGTGCGTCCCATGCCCAGGCTGCAGATCGCGTGAGGCGGCCGGCCGGTGATATCGCGGCCCGCGAAGGAGATCGCGCCAGCGTCCGGGCGCACGATGCCGGTGAGGATGTTGATCAGGGTCGTCTTGCCGGCGCCGTTGGGGCCGATCAGGGCGTGCACATGCCCGCGCCGCAGCTGGAAGGACACGTCCTGCGCCGGCTTGACGCCGCCATAGGCCTTGGTGACGCCCTGCACGGACAGCAGCTCGCCCCCGGAGACGCCGGAGGCAGTGCCCGCAAACTGCAAGGTCTCGGGCGCACGAGGAGCAGCGCCTGCCGCCTGCGCCTGGTCTTTCGCGCCCGAAGCACGCCGCGCGCGCAGGGACACCAGCACGCCCATCACACCGCCCGGCATCACGAAGAGCGCGAACAGCAGCAAGGCACCATAGACGAAGTGCTGCACCGAGGGCCAACCCGCCAGCGCCGCATCGATCACGGTCAGGAGCACCGCCCCCACCAGCGGCCCGTAGATCGAGCCCACGCCGCCAAACAACACCAGCAGCAGGATGAAGATCGAGAGGTGGAAGGTGATGAAGTCGGAGTTGATGTACTGGTTCTGCTGCGACACCAGGGCGCCCGCGATGCCACAAGTGACCGCCGCCACCACGAAGGCCATCACCTTGGCTCGGTAGACGCGCACGCCCACCGAGGCCGAGGCGATCTCGTCGGCCTGCAGCGACAGCAGCGCCCGCCCGACCCGCCCCCGAGCGAGGTTGCGCACCAGCAGGTGGGTCACCACCGACAGGCCCAGCGCCAGCCAGACCCACTGCTGCATGGTCAGGGGCGCGCCATTCCAGGTGATCGGGCGGATCCCGAACAGGCCGCTGGCCCCGCCAAAGACATCGGTCCATTCGCTGACCAGCTTTTCCACGACGATGCCGAAGGCCAGGGTCACCATGGCCAGATAGGGTCCCTTCACGCGCAGCGAGGGAAGCGCAATCAGCACGCCGCACAGGCCCGATACGACGGCGGCCAGCACCAGAGCCAGCCAGGGCGACATGCCGGTGTGAATGGTCAGAAGCGCCACGCCGTAGGCGCCGGCGGCGAACAGGCCGGCCTGCCCCAGCGACTTCTGGCCGGCATAGCCCACCAGCACGTTCATTCCGGCGCCGCACAGGTAATAGATGCACATCATGAAGACGATGCGCAGGTAGTAATCGTTGGACAGCGCGGCGACCGCGCCGCCCGCCACGAGGACAAAGGCGCCCACACCCGCCAGGTGACGCAGGCCGCTCATACCTTCTCCACCGTGCCGCGCCCGAACAGGCCGTTGGGCCGGAACGCCAGCACCAGGATCACGAGCACGAAGACCGCCACCTCCCGCCATTGCGCGGACCAGAGGTTGACGAAGGATTCGATCACGCCCAGGAGGAAGCCGCCGATCACGCAGCCGCGGGCGTTGTTGAGGCCGCCGATCATGGCAGCGGAAAAACCCTTGAGGCCCACCGCCAGACCCATGAAGAGGGAGGCCTGGGCGATCGGGGCCAGCATGAAGCCGGAGAGGCCGGCCAGCGCCGAACTCACCGCGAAGGCGCCGATCATCATGACGGACACGTTGATCCCCATGAGGCTGGCCACGCCGGGGTTGTGCGCCACGGCGCGCATCGCCTTGCCCACCATGGTGCGGCGCATGACATGGTCGAACGCCAGCATCACGACCACCGAGACCGCCAGCATCAGCAGCTCCTGCGGCCGCACGCCGATACCGGCCAGGCGGATCACGTCATCCCCCACCGGGCTGGGCACCACCACCGGCTTGGGTCCCCAGATGGCCAGACCGATGCTTTGCAGGATGACGCCAAAGCCCAGGGTGCTCATGACCCAGGCCATGCCCGGTCGCCGCGCGAAAGGCCGCACCCCCAGCACGAACAGGAGCCAGCCGATCACCCCCATCACGCCAAGGACTACCAGCAGCCCCAGCAGCTGCACCCCGGCGCCAGGCTGCAGCCCGCCGAACGAGGTGGAGGTCAGGGGCTTGCCCACCGCCAGCAGCAGCACGCTCATGCCGATGAAGGCGCCCGCCGAGACGAACTCGCCGTGCGAGAAATTCAGCGTGCGGGTGGTGGTGAAGGTGACGCTGAAGCCCAGCGAGACCAGCGCGTAGGCACTGCCCACCGCCAGCCCGCTGATCAGGGACTGCAAGAGTGCGACGTCCATCGGGGAAGCCTTGTGATGCGGGCCGGTCAGGCCGGCCCGCGCAGGATCAGGGATCCGGTCAGTACTTGTAGTCGCCCGCCACCAGACCGCGGATCACGGGGTCGGTGTAGGGCTCCAGGCGGCCGTCGTTCCACTTGATCCAGACGAAGTCGCCGGCGGTCAGGGCCTCACGCTGGGTCTTGCTGAAAGGCTTGTTGTAGGTCTTGAGCACGCCCTGCACCGGGGTGCGCAGATCCTCCAGCGCGTTCTTCAGGGCGGTGCCATCGGTGCTGTTAGCCTGTTTCATCGCGGCGGCCAGCAGCTGGACGGAGTCGTAGCCATGCAGCGCAAAGGAGAAGGAGCTGGGCGCCTTGAGCTTGCTGCCGATGCGGTCATAAAGCTTTTGCTGCACGGGAGTCTTGCTCTCGCTGACGGTGCGCATGAAGATCGGCTTGTTCGCCAGTGTCTTGCCAGCGGCATCGTAGAAGGTGATGTTGTCGGCAGCCCAGGAGGTCAGCGTCAGCGGGAAGTAGTTGATCTTCTCCATGCTGCGCACCAGCTGCGCGATCGGCGTGCCCTGCGCCCACACCACCACGGTGTCGACGTTGGCGGCCTTCATCTTGTTCAACTGCGAGGTCATGTCGGTGTCGCCCACCGCGAAGCGCTCGGTGGCGGCGATCTTGATGCCTTGCAGCTCGGCGATCTCCTGCATGTCCTTGAGGCCGCCCTGGCCGTAGCCGGTGGTCTCGGCCATCAGGCCCACCACCTTGGCGGCGGGGTTCTTCTTCACGTAGGCCATGAGCGCGCCCACCTGGTCGCGGTCGACCATGGACACGCGGAACATGTAGTTGTCGGCGCCAGCGCTCATGGGGGCCGTGATCGCGGTGCCCGAGCCCACGTTGCCGATCACCGGGATCTTCTTCTGGTTCGGGATGTGCTTCCAGGCCATGGCGTTGCCCGAGTTGGTCGGGCCGAAGGCGGCGACCACCTTCTCGTTGTCGATCAGGTCGCTCATGTTCTGGATCGACTTGGGCGGCTGCGACTGGTCGTCTCGCGTGACCAGCGTCAGCTTGCGACCCAGCACGCCGCCCGCGGCGTTGATGTCGTCGATGGCGGCCTGCATCCCGAGCACGGCGGCGTGGCCGCTTTGTGCCGACGGCGAGGCGGACAGGTCGCCGTTGTAGCCCAGCTTGATGTCCTGGGCGCTGGCCAGGCTGGCAGCCACCAGGCCTGCAGCGAGGACGCTGCGCCGGAGGATCGATACAAACTTCATGCTGTCTCCTTCTTTCTCGATAGGTGAGCGCAAGGCTCGGGACGGGAACACGGGTGGCGGCCGCTCACGCGGCCAGGAAGCCTCCATCGACGGGCAGGGTCACGCCCGTCACGTAGGAGGCCATCGCAGAAGCCAGGAAGACCACGGGGCCGACCAGTTCCTCGGCCTGCCCCACCCGCCCCATGGGCGTGCGGGCCATGAACTTCTCCAGCTTCTCGGGCGCGTTGCGGGTCACGGCGGTCATGGGCGTCTCGATCACGCCAGGCGCGATCGCATTCACGCGCACGCCGTCCTTGGCCAGTTCGACCGCCATCGACTGCGTGAGCAGCTTCACCGCGCCCTTGGACGGCGAGTAGCCCACAGTGCCCGGCAGGCCGGCCGACGCGGCGATGGAGGCGACGTTGATCACGCACCCACGGGTCGCGCGCAGCGCCGGCAGCCAGGCCTGCGTAGGCTGGAAGGTGCCCAGGACGTTCACGTCCATCATGCGTTCCATGTTGGCGACGACCTGCGGGCTGTCCAGCCCCTCTCGGATGATGATCCCCGCGTTGTTCACGAGCAGGTCGATGGGGCCGACCTCGCGCCCCACCTGCTCGGCCAGCGCCTGGCAATCGGCGGCGCGGGCCACATCCAGGGCGTAGGACCAGGCGTGCCCGCCTTCGGCCTCGATCTCGCGGGCGACGGCGGCCGCCGTCTGCGGGTTCAGGTCGGTGACGACGACGCGTGCGCCGGCGCGCGCCAGCCCGCGCGCAATGGCGCGGCCGTTGCCCTGGCCGCCGCCGGTGACCAGGGCCAGCCGCCCCGCCAGGACGGGGGGTGCTTGAAGGGAGGTGATATCCATGGGGGCCTGCGCGCTCAGGCGGCCATCGCCAGCGGGGGCGCGGCGCTCACGGCCGGCGCCTGCTCGCCCGCGCGGGCCAGCGTCATGCCGGCCACGTAGCCGAAGGTCACCGCCGGGCCCAGGGTGATGCCGGCGCCGGGGTAGTTGCCTCCCATGATGCTGGCGGCGTCGTTGCCCACGGCATAGAGGCCGGGCACCACCGCGCGATCGCGGGTGACCACGCGGCAGGAGGCGTCGGTGGCCAGGCCGGCGAAGGTGCCGATCTCGCCCACCACCATGCGGATCGCGTAGAACGGACCCTGCTCGATCGGCGCCATGCAGGGATTGGGC
>JACCDI010113478.1_pt1 | contig 41851 bp, 40 predicted proteins | sample 7442791 | NCBI WGS metagenome assembly JACCDI01 (sample SAMN15323434, study PRJNA562643) | freshwater metagenome | isolation source: river surface water | place: USA:Blue River Watershed | collected 2017-08-15 | reverse complement strand
ATTGCTAAAATTAGAAGTTTTGCAGATGCAGAACAGGATCCTAAATGGTTTACCACTGCTCCTTCTTTAGCGCTACCGAAAGCCTTAAAAAAAGCGAATCTTACTGCTGCAGAAATTGATTTTTTTGAATTCAATGAAGCATTTTCGGTAGTTGGAATAGTGAATACAAATTTATTAAAATTAGATCCATCAAAAGTTAATATTAGGGGCGGTGCAGTATCACTTGGACATCCACTAGGTTGTAGTGGTGCCAGAATAGTTGTCACATTAGCGCATATCTTAAATGATCATAAAGCCAAATATGGTGCTGCTGCAATCTGTAATGGTGGGGGTGGTGCTAGTGCAATGGTTATAGAAAGGCTATAAGTTCATCCATCATAATACCATAGTGACTCTCGTCATAAATGCATTCTCCGTTTTTGATCAAAAGCACTTGTGGTGACTCATGATAGACTTGGAAAAAATCAGCTATTTTTGTCGAAATTGTTCTATAATTCAAAAGATCAAGATAGTGAAAATCAACACCTTCAGGTGTTGTAGCACGTTCAAATCTATCTAAAGCCATTCTGCTAATACTACAGGTTGTACTATGTTTAAAAATCACCTGCGGAACTTTATAAGAAGCAGATTTGATTGAATCTAATTGTTCTATTTCTGTAATTGGGTGCCAATTCATTTCGCCTAATTTAGGTGTAAAAATAGGCAAATCTTTTAAGTATTTAGGTAGAATCTACGATTTAGTATGGCAGAATGATTAACTTCGGAGTATAATATATTTTATGCGTTTACAACTATCACAACCTATCTGTTTTCTTGATCTTGAAACTACTGGAATAAATATAAGTACTGATAAAATTGTTGAAATTGCAATTGTAAAAATCATGCCTGATGGTTCTAAGATTGTAAAAAGAAAATTAGTGAACCCAGAAATGCCAATACCTGCAGCAACAACTGCTGTTCATGGTATAACTGATGAGATGGTAAAAGATGCACCTAGTTTTAAGCAAATTGCAAATGAGATTAAACAATTTATAGAAGGATCAGATTTGGCAGGTTACAACAGTAATCGTTTTGACATACCCATGTTAAATGAAGAATTTTTAAGAGCAGGGATTTCTGTTGATATTGAGTCACGTAAATTATTAGATGTACAGAAAGTATTTCATATGATGGAACAACGCACATTAACTGCTGCCTATAAATTCTATTGTAATAAAAATTTAGAAGATGCGCATACAGCTGAAGCAGATGCTACGGCAACTTGGGAAGTGCTTGAAGCACAATTAGAGAAATACCCAAATCTTGGTAATACCGTTGAATCTGTAGTAAAATTTACCGGAGAAGATCAAATCATAGATTTTGCTCGACGTTTTGTGATGGAGAATGGGGTGGAAGTTTTCAATTTTGGTAAGCATAAAGGAAAATCTGTTGTTCAAGTGCTTAAGGAAGAGCCACAATACTATGACTGGATGATGAAGGGTGATTTTGCCTTACATACTAAACAGAAATTAACAGAGATTCTAAATAGATCAATATTAAATAAATAACTTATATTTACCTAGGTCTCTTTTTTATTATTTTATCCCCCAAATAGAAAGTGAAGAAAATTGTTATCATACCAACCTACAACGAAAAAGAGAATATTGCCTCAATTATACAGGCTGTAATCGTTTTAGGAAATCAATACAATATTTTAATAGTTGACGATGGTTCTCCTGATGGTACTGCATTAATTGTTAAAGAGTTAATGTTATTACATCCTGGTAGAATATTTATACAAGAGAGATCGGGGAAATTAGGTTTAGGCACAGCTTATATACATGGATTTAAATGGGCTTTAGAGCATCAGTATGATTATATATTTGAGATGGATGCAGATTTCTCACATAATCCACTTGATTTAGATAGGTTATTGGCAGCTTGCGAAGCTGGGGCAGATTTTGCGATTGGTAGTAGATATGTTAAAGGCGGAGCTACTGAAAATTGGCCTTTAGATAGACTGATTTATTCTAAAGGAGGATCTCTTTATACAAGAATAATAACAGGAATGCCTGTAAAAGATCCAACTGCAGGTTTTATGTGTTACAAAAACAAAGTTTTAGCAGCAATGAATTTGGACAATATCAAATTCATTGGTTATGCTTTTCAAATTGAAATGAAATTTGCATCTTGGAAACTAGGGTTTAAATTAAAAGAAGTTCCAATCACCTTTATCGATAGAAAAATCGGTGTGAGCAAAATGTCAAAAGGCATTATTAAAGAAGCAATTTACGGTGTATTAAATATGCAATGGGCTTCATTTACAGGCAAATTTATCAAACAAATTAAGCGTGAACAGTTTTAAGAAATCCTTAATACAATTACATCTTTTTGTCTTTTTGGCTGGATTGACAGCCCCCATAGGTAACCTTATCCAATTGAATGGATTAGTACTTGTTTTTTACAGAATGCTATTAACTGTTATTGCTTTAATTCCAATTTATTTATTACAGGGATCAGAAATTAAAGTTTCATTTAATGAAAAAATGAAGCTGATGTTTATTGGAGTATTAATAGCTATTCATTGGGTTTGTTTTTATGGGAGTATTAAATTAGCTAATGTATCTATTGCTCTGGTTTGTATTTCTAGTGTTGGAATTTTTACGGCGATACTTGAACCTTTATTTAATCAATCTAAGTTTATTTGGAATGATATTTTTATTGGGCTACTAAGTCTTTTAGGCATTTTCTTTATCTTCCAATTTGATATACATTTTAGAACTGGCATTATTGTTGGTTTATTATCTGCTTTATTTGCTTCAATTTTCACCATCATCAATAAAAGATTAACTTCTACCTATACCACTCAAACAATTCAAACTTTTGAAATGTCTGGCGGTTTATTATTTCTTACATTGGTAATTTTAGTTCTAAATGCTTATCAACATAGCGCCTTTATCGTACCCACCCAATCTGATTGGTTTTGGTTAGTTATTCTGGCATTGGTTTGTACAGTTTTAGCCAATTATTTAATGCTGAATGCGTTAAAAAAAATCAGTGCATTTACAATGAATGTAACTTTAAATTTAGAGCCAGTATACGGTATCCTTATCGCCATTATTCTGTTTGATGAGCATAAACAAATGGGTAAGGGGTTTTATATTGGAATCGTTTTGATAGGCATCTCGGTTTTACTCCAAATGAAACGTATCATTAGCCAACAAAACCATAAATAGATTACGCTTTTTTTAAACTTTATCGTAAATTGATTATTCAATTTATCCTTTATGAAGCGTATTTTAAGCCTTTGTTTTTTGCTGTTAAATTTAACAGTATATGCACAAAAAAAACCTTTAGATCATACTGTATATGATCAATGGCAATCAATTAAAGATGTAATCATATCAAATGATGGTAATTGGATGTCCTATACAATTAATCCACAAGAAGGAGATGGGCAATTAATAATTCATCATTTAAAGAAGGGTCATCAATTCAAAATTGAAAGAGGAACTCAAGTTCAATTTTCAGAAAATAGCAATTTTTTAATTGCTAAAATTAAACCCACATTCAATGAAACTAGGCTGGCAAAAATAGCAAAGAAAAAGCCTGAAGAAATGCCAAAAGATAGCATAGTGGTTATTGATTTATTAGCTAATGTAACTAATAAAATAGCATCCGTTAAATCATTTCAAATTGCAGAACACAATAGTACTATTTTAGTTTATTTAAAGGATAAAAAAGGAGACATTAGTAAAGAAGGGTCAGAATTAATAGTTTATAATTTACTAAATAAGTCAGAACGAATTTTTAATAATGTATTACAATATCAAATTCAACCATACGGTGAATCACTTGCTTTAATTAAAGCAAAAACCAAGACAACACCAGCTCAAGTATTACTATCACAAACAAATGATTCAGTCTCTAAAATCTTGTCTACTAATTTTTACAATGCCTTGAATCTTAGTTGGGATGAAAAGGGGCAACAATTAGCTTATCTAATTGAAAAAGATAGCACCAATAAGGCTTTACAAAAAGACTTTACTTTAGCATACTATACTACTTTACCAGATAATAAATATGGAGCTGATTCTGCAAAATATGTATTTGATAGAAAACATATTTCTATGCCTTTCCAATATACAATTGGTGGCGATAAAAAATTAAATTTCAGTAAATCAGGTGCAATTTTGAATTTTGGGATTCAGCCAATTTTACCAATTAAAGACACTAGTTTACCTGAATTTGACAGAGTTAGTTTAGATATTTGGAATTATAATGATGCTAATTTGCAATCTACACAATTAAAAAGTTTAGAAGCAAATTTGAAAAGTACGGAAGCAATGTTATTTAGGCCATCCTTAAATCAGTTCACTTATTTAGGACAAATAAGCGATCGTCAAATTCAGTATACTTCAGAAGGTGATGGATCAATTGCGATTGCTACGATTGATTCTAATTATACAATTGCAAGTCAATGGGAGGGTTATGGCAAACGAGATCTTTATGCTATTCAAACTGCAAATGGAACGAAACAATTAATCCAAAAAGGCTTAAAAGGTAATTTAGTAACTGCATCTTATGATGGTTCAATCATTGTTTATTTTGATGAGGTATCAAAACAATACAAATCCTATAATACAAAAACGAATCAAACAAAACAAATAGCAAAAGATATACCATTCCCATTATATGACGAAGACAATGATGTTCCTGACGATCCTAATGCATATGGTATTGCAATGTGGATGGATAATAACAAAAGTTTTATTCTTTATGATCGATATGATCTATGGTTGGTCGATGCAGCGGGCATAAATACATCACAATTACTAACGAAGGGAAGAACTGCTAAAAGAATTTATCGTTTTGTAAATTTAAATCAGGATAAAAAAAATATTGGATTTAATGACACTATTCTTTTAAAATCATTTAATGAGCTAGACAAGATTGAAGGACTTTCTTTATTAGATTTAGGTAAACGCTCGATTTTCAATATCATTGATAAACCAATGCATTTTACGACTGTTATTGGATCAAAAAATAATATGGATTTTATTGTAATGCAAGAAGATGAAAAAAATACTCCAAATGTTTATCCATATATTTTTGACAATAAAATTCAAAGTCCAAATCCTTTAGCAATTATCAATACGCAACAAGCCAATTACAATTGGATGCAATCTAAATTGGTAAAATGGAAATCTTATACAAATAAAACCGCAGAAGGGATATTGTATTTACCAGAAGACTTTGATGCAAAAAAGAAATATCCAATGATTGTCTATTTCTATGAACGTAATAACCAAACTTTACACAATTATTTACCCCCATCACCAACTCCTTCTAGATTAAATATTCCATTTTTTGTATCTAGAGGTTACGTCGTATTTGTTCCAGATATTTGGTATAAAAAGGGGTATCCTGGTCAAGGTGCTTATGATTATATTGTTAGTGGTACTAGAGCTATGATCCAAAAAGGTTTTATTGATAGTACTAGAATTGGTTTACAAGGACAAAGTTGGGGTGGTTACCAAATTGCTTATTTAATCACAAAGACAAACTTATATGCAGCTGCCTGGGCTGGTGCACCTGTTGTGAATATGACAAGTGCATATGGTGGAATTAGATGGGGTGCTGGTATCAATAGACAATTCCAATATGAGAAGACGCAAAGTAGAATTGGAGCTAATTTATGGGAACGACCAGATTTATACATTAAAAACTCCCCATTATTTGAACTAAATAAAGTCAAAACACCAATTGTAATAATGAGTAACGATGCCGATGACGCTGTGCCTTGGTATCAAGGTATAGAAATGTTTACTGCAATGCGTCGTTTAAGTAAACCAATATGGATGTTGGTGTATAATAATGAAGCTCATAATTTAGTAGAAAGAAAAAACAGAAAAGATATTCAAATTAGAGAACAACAATTTTTTGACCACTATCTAAAAGGTTCGCCAATGCCTATTTGGATGTCAAAAGGGGTACCTGCCATCATGAAAGGTAGAGACTTGGGATTAGGGTATTAAATATTAAAAACAATTTGATTTTTTCACTCTATATAATTTCAAACTATAAAGCCTCCAATTTGGAGGCTTTATAGTTATTTTAAGTTTAATAAATTTTTCAATTAAACATATTGAAACCATTGTCTGTTCGGATCCCAGTTTTCAAATGCTTTTGCAACTGCAGATAAGAAACTTGATCCCATTGCACCATCTACTATTCTGTGGTCATAACTCATTGATAAGTACATCATGTGACGAACAAGGATAGCATCACCTGCAGGTGTTTCAATTACAACAGGTCGTTTTTTAATAGCGCCTAAGGCCAAAATAGCAACCTGAGGTTGTGGTATAATTGGTGTACCCATAATTGATCCAAAGGTACCCACATTAGTTACAGTAAAAGTTCCTCCTTGTGTATCTTGTGGTTTTAATTGATTATTCCTAGCAGCATTTGCTAAACCATTTACAGCTTTACTTAAACCTACTATACTTAATTGGTTAGCGCCTTTAATCACTGGAACAATCAAGTTGCCTGAAGGTAAAGCTGTAGCCATACCAATATTAATATCTTTCTTTAGAATAATATTTTCACCTTGTAAACTACAATTAATATATGGGAACTTCTCTAATGTAGCAGCGATACACTCCATAAACATTGGAGTGAAAGTTAATTTAGTACCTTCTCTTTTTTCAAACAGTTGTTTTACTTTTTCTCTCCACACTACCATATTTGTTACATCAGCCTCCACAAAAGAAGTTACATGTGGACTAGTCTGAACACTATCTACCATATGCTTTGCAATCAATTTGCGCATACGATCCATCTCAATAATTTCAGTATTTCCAGTTACAATTACTTCTTCTGGACTCGCAAATTTACCTGCATTATTAGAACTACTATATCCATAGTCTATAGGTGGAAATTGATTTGTTTGTGCAGTTGTTGTTGGTATATTATTTGAAGCAGATTGTTGTTGAGGAATTGAAACAGGAAATTCTTGTACAGATGCCACTTGATTGCTTATTGGTGCATGTACAAGACCAGCTTTTTTATTCGCAACATATTGTAAAATATCCTTTTTAGAAACACGACCTTGACTGCCTGTACCTGGAATATGTTGTAATTCATTTAAACTTACACCTTCGCTTTGTGCAATATTTAAAACCAAGGGTGAAAAGAAACGAATATCATTTGAATCAACATTATGAACTATTTGTGCTGCGGGAGTAGGTGTAAAAGGTACATCTTCAAGTTCTACTGTAACCTGTGTCACAGGCGCTACTGGTGTAGGAGTTGAAGTAACAATTGGCTCAGTTGGTTCAATACTACCAACTGTTTGTATTCTAGCAATAACAGTACCAATTGGTACTACTGCATTTACTTCAAATAAAATTTCTGTAATTGTACCTGCGGCAGTTGAAGGTATTTCACTATCCACTTTATCGGTAGCAATGTCTAATAATGTTTCATCTAATTGAATAGTATCACCTACAGCTTTATGCCACTTTAAAATGGTTGCTTCCATGATACTTTCACCCAATTTTGGCAAAATCAAGTCAACTACAGACATAGGGAATAATTTTAGCAAAAATAAGACTAAATCTTATTGATTATGAGTAACCTAAGTAAATTTATAGCCTGATTGGCAGTCACTTCGATATTCTTTTGGCGATCAAATCTCAAGTAAAAGACCTTTGAGTAGACTTTTTCCTTATTTGCCACCCCAATCCAGACCATTCCAAGCGGTTTTTCGTCAGTTTGACCAGATGGGCCCATGATTCCACTCACAGAAATACCAAAATCTGTCTTCATCTTAGACCTAATCGCAATGGCCATTTGTTCAACAGCTTCCTTGCTTACGGCACCAACTGTCTGTAAGATATCGGTAGGAACGTCTAAAAATTCCGTTTTAATACGATTGTCATAGCTCACCACACTACCTGTAAAAAAGGAGGAAGAACCAGCATGTTTTGACAACAAATGGCCGATATATCCACCTGTACAACTCTCTGCTGTTGCTACTGTATGGTTCTTGTTTTTCAAAAGTTGTCCAACCACTACTTCTAATGGTTCATCTTTATCAGTGACAAGGTATTCTTGAACTTGCTCTTTTAACTGATCAAACAAGTCATCCAATTGTTTATTTAATGTAATTGCATCAGTGCCTTTTCCTGTTAATCGCAATCTTACCATACCATATGAAGGTAGATAAGCCAATTTGATGGAGGCTGGGAGATTTGATTCAAAATCGATGATGGATTCAGCTAAAAAGGATTCACCTACGCCAGCTGTTAGTAGGGTTCTATGTGCTATAACACCTAATGTTAAACGCGCTTGCAACACAGGAATCACCTTTTCAATGGTTAACCACTGCATCTCATGTGGTACACCTGGTAAAGAAAAAATGAGTGCATCATTTTTCTTAAAAAGCATACCTGGCGCAGTTCCTGTTTGATTGAATAAGACTTCGCAAACATCTGGCACTTCTGCTTGTTTACGATTTCGTTCAATCATGGGTCTTTTGTGTACCTGTTCGAAAATATATGTGATATGATCTAAGGTAGGTTGATCAACCACCATCTTACCACCAAAATATCGATTCAAAAGTGGCTTAGTAATATCATCTGCAGTTGGGCCCAATCCACCAGTGATGATGACTACTTTTGTTTTTTCAATGGCATTATCCAAGGCTTTGGTAATTGAATCTTTGTCATCACCCACTGCAATTCTTTGGTATACATTGACACCGATGGCGTTCAATTTTTGAGCGATAAAAGCACTATTGGTATCTATCACTTGTCCAATCAATAATTCATCCCCAATCGTGATAATAGTAGCTTGAATTTGATCCATCATAATTTGCTTCAATTAGGTTGCAAAGTAAACCAAAAAAAGGCGGTTTATCTAAAATAGACAGCTAGTTTTTCCTTCATAATAGCAGGCATTTCGGCCCTTTTCCCCATATCCGCATCCATAAAATAGAGCTTTACTTGACCAATGGTTAAAAGCTTCCCAGATTCATTGTACACTTCCTGATCAAAAACGATTACATGGTCTGTAGGAAGGGTTTTTATTTGGCTCTTGATGGTGATTAAGTCATCGTATTTAGCGGGTCTTAAATATTTAATATTGAGTTCAACTACTGGCAAAATAATCCCCATATCCTCAATGTCTTTATAGGATACACCAAGGTGACGGATCGCTTCTACACGCCCAATCTCAAAATACATCGCATAGTTTCCATAATACACGACATCCATTCTATCTGTTTCGGCATACCTGACCCTTACATTTGTTGCGTGTTCGTACATCTTTATTGCATTTGTTGACAAATTTAAGGATTGTATCTGTTTTTCCACAATAAGCTTATTTAACGAAGCGTTTTATAATCATAGTGTAATTTTATAAGACTATCCTAAATACGGGCTCCTATGTTAAAAACAATCCAAAAGGCAATTTTCAAAACCTTGCTTTTATGCATGCTGTTAATGCTAAGTTCTCAAGTATCGAGTCAATTGATGCAATTTGATCCACCATTAAGTCGTCTATACCAAGATGGTTTAAATGCTTTACAACAAGGGGATAGTTTATCCGCTTATCAAAATATTCAATCAGCACATCATTTTTCACCTAATGATGTAGATATTGCATTTCGATACCATTTATTATCAGTTGCATTGGATCAAATAGAAGCCACTACAAATGCTACCAATTGGTTAACAACCAATACCAATAAAATTTATCATTCTAGGTTGAATTTTGAATTGGCTAAATATTATTTTAGAAAACAACAAGTGGATGCATCCATTCAAGCATATCAATCTTTAAGCATTGATGACCTAGAAAATAAAGAGGTAGCACTCATGCAGTTTCAACTAGGATATCTTTACTTTAAAAAAGGAGATTGGGAAAAATCTACCAATTATTTATACAGTATTAGACAAGTTAAAGAGAGTCCATTTTACACAGACGCCAACTATTATGCTGGATTTGTTGCCTTACAAAAAAAGGATTTTAAATTGGCTTTAAACTGTTTTAAAATTGCAGAACAAAGTAATGCTTACAAAACACTTACTCCATTTTATATTAGTCAATTGTACTATTTCCTAGGGGATATAGATGCAGCACTTAAAAACACGGAACAGGCATTAGAACAGCAAGGTCAATATTATACAAGTCAACTAGCACAATTAATGGGGCATTTGTTGTTTGAACAAAAACAATATGAAAAAGCATTGCCTTATCTTGCCAATTATGTAGCTGAACAAAAACAGGTTGCCTCTCAGGATCTTTATCAATTGTCTTTTTGTTATTTCCAATCACAACAGTGGAATGAAGCAATTAAAGGCTTTAAGCAATTGGCCAATGTGGAAGACTCTTTAGGTCAAAATAGCATGTATTTATTAGCAACCTCTTATTTAAAAGTCAATGATAAAATGGGTGCTAAAAATGCATTTTTGTTATGTGCAACTAAAAGTCAAAACTTAGCTCAAAAAGAAATTGCTTTATTCAATTACGCTAAACTATCAATTGAATTAAAAGAATATAGCATTGCTATACAGTCACTAGAAAAATTCAAACAACAATATCCTAATAGTGCTTACAATCCAGAATCAAACGCATTGTATGTAACTGCATTAGCATACAGCAATGACTTTAACAAAGCTTATGAAGCCTATCAAAAGATGGATAGTTTAGATGAAGCACTTTTAAAACTATACCCTAATATCTTATATGGCAAAGCAGCATTGTTGATCAATGATGGTCAAAATGAAAAAGCATATGAATTATTCAATCAAGTACAATTTCTGCCTTACAATAATAAAGTATTAGCGCAAACACATTTCTGGATCGGCGAATTGGCTTATAAAATGGGCAGGGTAGAGGAAACGATTACACAATTAGAACTCTATTTAGCAGAACCAATTGAAATAGGTGAAATCACAAAAAAACATGCAAACTATACATTAGGTTATGCTTATTTAAAAAATAGCAACTATTCAAAAGCCCTACAACTTTTCACCATTGCTGCCGATTTTAATCCTTATGTCGAATCATCCGCTTATCAAAAAGATGCATTGGTTAGATTAGCCGATTGTCAGTTTATGACAAAGCAGTATAAACAAGCACTAAAATCGTATCAAAAAATTATTGATTTGGGTTGGAATTTCGAAGATTATGCCACTTTGCAAAAAGCAATTATTTATGGTGCACTTGGGCTGAATAAAGAAAAACTTAAAATCCTACATAGTTACGAAGCTGATTTTAACCAATCAATTTATTTGAGTGATGCAAGAATGGAATTGGCAGATACCTATACAAGTAAAGAACAATTTCAAGAGGCAATTGTTCCTTTATCTAAAGTATTATTAGATAATAAGGCCAATGAATTTTACCCAATAGCTTATTATAAACTGGGTATTGTCTATTTTAATTTAAATAAAAATCAGGAAGCATTACAAAATTTCAAATCATTGTATACGGCTTATCCTAATGCAGAAGAAAGCAATAATGCAATTGAATACATAAGAAATATTTTTGTAGAAGAGCAACAACCAGAAGCCTATGTCCAATTCATGAATAATTTTGGGAAACCATTGGCAATCAATGAACAAGATTCCTTAATGTATAGAGCTGCAATTATACAATACGAAGACAAAAAGTACAACAATGCAGTGACTGGGTTTAAAAAATATTTGTCCCTTTATCCTGAAGGGAAATATGAATTAGATGCCTTGAATATTTTAGGTGAAATGGCATATGCCACAGAACAATACGATTCAGCAGCGCTTTATTTTGGAAAAGTAGCCAATAAAGCACCTAATAAATTTGCAGAAAGAGCTTCTGTCATTGCTGCAAGACTCCATTATTTCAATTTAAAAGATTTTGCTGCAGCAGAACAATATTTCAAAATCGTCCTTCAGTATGCTACTCAACAAGAACAAAAAACAGAAGCAATTAAAGGTTTATTAAGATGTCAATATAAATCTGAAAATTGGTCAGAAGCTGCCAAGACTGCTGAATTGATCATACAAGAAAAGAATAGTGCTAGTGACGATATTTTAATGGCCAATATGGCACTATTTCAGCAATCCATTATTCAAAAAGATACCACCAATGCTTTACATATTTTAAATACAGTCTTAAAATACAATAGTTCTGTATATACTGCAGAAGCACACTACCAATTGGCATTGATCTACTTCAATCAACAGAAGTACAATTTGGCCGAAAAAACTGCATTTGATGTAATTAAAAAGCAAGCATCCTATGAATTTTGGGTTACAAAAACCTATATTTTATTAGGAGATATCTATTTAGCACAGAATGACAATTTCAATGCAATTGCAACTTATAAAAGTATTGCAGAAAATGCGACCATCCCTTCATTACAACAAATTGCTTCAGACAAACTAAAAGCAATGAACGATACAATTAAAGCTCAATAAAATCAAATTATGAAATCAATTATAAGATTCAGTTTATTATGTATTGCTTTAATTTGTTTTAGCAATTTGGGGATGACCCAGAAGAAAAACAAAAAGAAAGCTACAACTTCAATTGTTTCAAAGAAAAAGAAGCAACCTGTAAAGAAGTTAAGTACTCAAAAAAAGAAATCGAAGAAAAAATCAAGTAAAAAGAAGCCAACAGTTAAGAAAAATGTAACAAATGCAAAATACATCGCTCCAGTAAAACTAGACGAAATAGTAGCTATATCAGCTATGCCTACTAAATTTAGTCCTACTGATAGTACGCCTGAAAAAATCATTACGATTGTATCCGCATTTAAACCACAATTAAAGCATATTGCTAAAATTGGATTCTTGAATGCCACAGCATTGGTAGATACCAATACAGTGGTATTAGCTTATCAAGTACCTAGTCAAAATTTAAGTTTTCAATACCAACCCATTGCTTTGGTGCCTAGGGCCATCAAAAAAGACAGTATCCGTTTTGATAAACAAAGTACACAGTTTAAAGTTGGGATGGGTAATTACTTTAACCAATTGATCCATGCTCAAACTAATTTAGTAGATGCTAAAGCACAAAAACATAGTTTTAGTATACAAAATGAATCTATTGCTGGAATGCACCCCATTCAAAAATGGAACAATCTTGCGTTAAATTATGTAGGATCCCTTCATGTCAACAAGGACAAAATTATTCATGCACAAGTCTACTTTGATCAATCTAAAAGGTATCGTTACGGATTGGTTCCAGATACAACCAATTTACCTTTGAGCAATTTTGAACAAAAATTGACAGTGGTAGGCGCTAATTTTTCTTTAACAAAGCAAAAACCAAGTACAAATTTGGTTCATTATGCACCAATATTGGGATTGAGTCATGCTAATTTATTCAATCAAGCAAAAGATTTTTCTGTCAATTTAAATAGTCCAATTTATTTTTTATTTAAAAATGATATCAAATTACATACTGATCTTAGATTTGAACTGAATCAATACACCCTTTTTGAAAAATCAAGTAATCAAAATTATTTTGTTCAATTAGACCCATCCATTGAATTAAATAAAAAACATCTGCAACTACATATGGGTGTAAGACCCACTTACTCAAATGGCGCATTTGCTTTGTATCCTAAATTTGAATTAAATAAACAATTAAAAGACACCAATATCGTATTGCAGGCTGGCTGGAAAACTAGCTTAACAACCAATCAATTAACTCAATTAATGGGTCAAAATCATTGGATAACTGCACCAGGTGCCTTGCCAATAAGTTTGAATGAAACAAAATATTTTCAAGTAGCAATTACAGTCAATAAACGTTTGAATTACGGTTTCAATATGGCATTAAATGACTACCGTGAATTACCCTTCTTTAATCAAACAGTTAGTTTGAATAACCCCGTTCAAGAAGGGTTAAAATTTGATGTTTTATTCGAAAAAAGAGCGATTGCTATTGAATTAAAAGGAGATCTTAGATACCAATTAAGTGATAGGGTGCTTTGGAAAAGCCATTTTAAGTATATCCAATTTAACTTGATTCGTGAAAATGAGCAAGCATGGGGTATACTGCCTTTTGAATTGAATTCCCAATTCAATTGGAACTACAATAAAAACTTAAATTTTGACGCCTCTGCTCAATTTTGGTCTGGTGCTAAAACCAGTACTAGTTTAGGTTCTGCTTACCAATTAAATAATACCTTTGTGCTCAATGCAGGCATGCAATATGCATTGACAAGTAATTGGACATTTTGGGCTAAAGGAGAAAATCTATTAGATCAACAATACCAACGATGGGCTAATTATCCATCTTTGGGTGTTCAATTTATTGCCGGAGTACAATATAAATTTAGTAAAAAATGATGCTTAAAACTTTAGAGAACTATTTTTTAGAACACGGTCAATTGGTAATTCCAGGTATTGGTGAGTTAAGATTAGATCAAAAAGAGGCTTACCAATTAAATGGTGAATTTCATCCTCCTGTCGAAAAAATATTATTTGAATCATTGGATGCAATTCAAACAAAACCAAGCAAACTTTTTTACATCTATTTATCAGATCATTTAGACTGCACCATTGAGCAAGCTATGATTGATTATGCCGCTTTTTTTAACGATCAATTGGTTGCTTCAAATACTGTTGACTTAGGTAATTTAGGACTACTTAAATCAGAGAATGATCATTTTAGTTTTCAATCGAATTTTAATAGCTCAAGTTATTATCAACCTATCACATTAGAAAAAGTCTTGACAGAAGACCAAGCTGAGAACAATTTTAATTCAACACCTAATCGTTGGTGGATATTACCCTTGATCATTGCAACTATTGCAATTTTAGCCATCCTTTTAAAATAAATGAGCATGAATTGTCCAGTTTGCGAATATGTAGCTACTCAAGTGGCGATTGACAGTCAAGATTTTTCTTTAACACAGGAGGCATTTTCAATCCTTCATTGTCCACAATGTAGTCTTCGGTTTACATTTCCAGTACCAAGTCCATCTGAGATAGGAAAGTATTATAAATTTGTAGAATATATTTCTCATACAGATGTGAAAGAAGGTTGGATGAACCTTTTATACCATAAAGTAAGAACCAAAACATTGGCTCAAAAAACCAAATGGGTTCAATCATTATTTACGGGTCATAAAGGACATTTATTAGACATAGGCGCTGGCACAGGCGCTTTTGTAAATGCAATGAAAGAGAAGGACTGGAAAGTGACGGGATTAGAACCTGATGCTTCAACTAGGGAAAAGGCATTCGAGAACTATAAAATTCAATTACAATCTGCAGAAACTTTATTTGAATTACCAGAAAACGAATATGAAGTCATTAGCATGTGGCATGTTTTAGAACACGTTCATGCATTAAAACCTTACTTAAATCAATGTTTCAAATGCCTAAAGCAAAACGGCAGACTCATTATAGCTGTACCTAATTATACAAGTTTTGATGCTAAATATTATTCGAAATATTGGGCAGCTTACGACTTGCCTAGGCATTTATACCATTTTTCACCTGCGTCTATGGTGACACTAATGGATCAAATTGGTTTTGAAATCGTTTCCATTAAGCCAATGTGGTATGATAGTTTTTATGTAAGTTTATTAAGCGAAAAATACAAACAGTCTGGAAAATTAGGTATGATCCTTGCATTCATTATTGGAGGTATATCTAATCTACTTGCATTATCAGATCCATATAAAGCGAGTAGTATTATCTATGAAGTAAAAAAGAAATTAGTAACTGAGTATCGCTAGTTCAAAGCTACTTCAACAATCACTGGCCAACATTTTCCAGTTAAGAAAAAGGTATTTGTAGATTTTCTATAAGCAATTCCATTCAATACATAACCGCCATCTATCGTCAAGGGATTGTATTGTACTTTTGCTTGTGCAAGTAAATTATTGCAATCTATTTTATGTGTGATCATTCCAGTAATGGCATCAATCACTACAATTTCATTTTGGCCATAGACATTTGCGTAAATTTTACCATCCACATACTCTAATTCATTGAGCATACTTTGATAACCATACTGATGAAATACACCCAATGTTTTTTGAATTTCAAAAGTATTTGGATCCACATAGTAGAGATTACTACTGCCTGTTGAAACAATCAAGGAACTGTCATTATGCGTTAATCCCCAACCTTCATAAGGCCAATTGAATTCATTTATTTTTTTCAAACTGGTTGCATCATACACAAAAACTTTGTGTTCTTCCCATGTGAGTTGGTATAACTTACCTTTGAATACAGTGACGCCTTCACCAAAATAGGGGGGAGTCAACTTGATTTTTTGACCAAAAGGTTTGAGTTGACTATCCATTTGATACAAAACACTCTTGCCTCTTAAACCTGTTCCCTCTATTAATGTATTATTATGCCATTCTAGCCCTTGAGTATAGGCAGTTGTATCATGTGCATAGACATTTTTCAGCGTATAAGTCTGGACTATTGGAGCACTAATCGCAGTCGTATTTGCAACCTCATTGTTGTTAGAAGAAGTTGCATTGTTTGCATCATTACAAGCAATGGCAATCAAACAAATACCTACAAATAGTAATTTTTTCATTTAATATTATACGTTGAATCTAAAATGCATCACATCACCATCTTTTACAATGTATTCTTTACCCTCTATTCTTAGTTTACCATTGTCTCTGCAAGCAGCTTCACTCTTGAATTTAATAAAGTCTTCAAAAGCAATGACCTCGGCCTTGATAAATCCTTTTTCAAAATCGGTATGAATCACACTTGCTGCCTGAGGTGCTTTCCAACCTGAACCAATTGTCCAAGCACGTACTTCTTGCACACCAGCAGTAAAATAGGTTTCTAATTTTAATAATTTATAGGCTGTTTGAATCAATCTGTTTAATGCAGGCTCTTTCATTTGGTATTCTTCCATGAATAAAGCTTTATCATCTGCATCTTCTAATTCAGAAATTTGTGCTTCTATATTATTACACATCACAATGACTTCTGCACCTTCTTGTTTCGCCATAGCTACCAATTGTTCAGAAAAGGCATTTCCTGTATGCATTGAAGCCTCATCTACATTGGCAACATACATGACTGGCTTAGCAGTTAATAAAAAGATATCCGCAATCGCTAAATAGTCCTCTTTAGATAAATCCAATGAACGAATGCTTTTACCATCTTCTAGATGGGCTTTACATTTTTGTAAAACTTCTAGTTCCACTTTCGCCTTAGGATCTGTTTTAGCCATTTTCTCGGTACGTTGCATCTTTTTCTCTACACTATCTAAATCCTTCAATTGCAACTCAGTTTCAATAATATCTTTATCTCCAATTGGATTGATCTTGCCTTCTTCTCTCAATACATTCTCGTCTTCGAAACAACGAATCACATGAATAATTGCACTCACTTCTCTAATATTCGCTAGGAATTTATTACCCAAACCTTCGCCTTTACTTGCACCTTTCACCAATCCAGCAATGTCCACAATTTCTAATTGAGTAGGGACTACTCTTGTAGGATTAATCAAATCCGCCAATTGACTGATACGAATATCTGGTACATCTACTAAACCTACATTTGGCTCAATGGTACAAAAACGATAATTACTTGCTTGTGCTTTTGCACTATTGCTAACTGCGTTAAATAAGGTTGATTTGCCTACGTTGGGTAAACCCACAATTCCTGCCTGTAAAGCCATGGTATTAAGATTGTTTTATGGCTGCAAAAATACAATTCTAATTGCAAAATGGGCTATATTAGTACCATAAACAATTAGATATGGCATTGAATATCATTTGGATCGCGTTTTTTGTGATTGCTTTTGTAGTGGCACTGTGTAAATTGATCTTTTTAGGAGATACAGAGATATTCAAACTGCTAGCAGATGGCTTATTTGATTCAGCAAAATCTTCTGTCATAGATGTGGCATTCCCACTTGCTGGCACCATGGTGTTCTTTTTAGGTTTGATGAATATTGCTGAAAAAGCGGGGGCCATTCAGAAATTAGCAAAATGGATGAACCCATTTTTAAGTAGGTTATTTCCAGAAGTACCACAAAATCACCCGGCCATGGGTCAAATGGTCATGAATTTTAGTGCGAATATGCTTGGATTAGACAATGCAGCAACACCATTTGGCTTAAAAGCAATGGAAAGTCTTCAAAGTCTAAATCCTGAAAAAGAAAAGGCAACGAATGCGCAGATCATGTTTTTAGTATTGCATACAAGTGGATTAACTGTTATTCCATTAACGATCATATCTTATCGTCTAGCAGCCGGTTCACAAGATGCAGCTAGTATCTTTATAGCTTGTGTACTTGCGACCATTGGCACTACCTTAGCTTCTATAATTATGGTTGGATTATACCAAAAATTAAAGTGGGATAGGGTATTAATAAGTTGGTTAGCTGGATTGGTAATTTTAATGGGGACAGTCTTGTTTGCAGTGAATAGCCTGACGCCAATACAAAAAGAACTTTTCTCCAAAATCGCAGGATCAAGTATTTTAATCGCAATTGTTGTTGCTATAATTTTAGGTGGTGCTTATAAAAAGGTATCCGTATTTGATGCATTTATAGAAGGAGCAAAAAATGGTTTTGATGTAATTATTAAAATCATTCCATATTTAGTTGCAATGCTTGTTGCTATCAGAGTATTTAGAGATAGTGGTGCCATGGTTTATGTACTAAATGCCTTGACATTCATCATTCAATTAACTGGTATCAATACTGAATTTGTAGGCGCTTTACCTGTAGCCATTATGAAACCATTGAGTGGGAGTGGCGCAAGAGGGATGATGTTGGATATATTCCAAACACAAGGCCCAGATTCTTTTGTAGGTAAATTGGCTTCCATATTCCAGGGCTCTGCAGATACTACTTTTTATATTATCGCATTGTATTTTGGAAGCGTTGGAATTAAGAAAGTAAGGTATGCCGTGTGGGCTGGTTTATTTGCTGATTTAATAGGAGTTGTGATAGCCATCTTTATTGGCTATTCCTTTTTCCATTAACCTTATTTGCCTTCACTCATTTTCATGACTTCTTCCCATTCTGCATCGGTAACAGGCTGAACAGACAAACGTCCGAGTCTAACCAATGCCATTTCTGACAAATTGGTATTGGCCTTCACATCGGCTAGTTTAACTGGATGTTTTAATTTTTTATATGGCGCAAAATCCACAGCCAACCATGCAGTTTCTTCGGTGGTAGGATCTTGGTAAGCTTCTTTAACTACTTTAGCGATCCCAACAATTTCCATTCCTTCATTGCTATGATACCAAAAAGCTAAATCTCCTTTTTTCATAGATCTAAGGTTGTTTCTAGCACCATAATTTCTAACGCCATCCCAAAAAGTACGTTTGTCTTTATTGAATTGATCCCAAGAATATTTAAAAGGTTCTGATTTGATTAACCAATAAGCCATAACTATATATTTATAAAGTAGATAACAAGTTTTAATATAAAATGTTGTGTTGAGAAGAGACTTAGTTAAACTAAAAGATTGAACAAATATTAAATTTATTCTTTAGTAGCCACTAGCAAGTACATCCACCAAATGAATGACTTTTATTTTTTGCCCATTGTGATTGATACGGCCATCCAAATGCATTAAACAACTCATGTCTGTACTAATAATATATTCAGCTTCAGTGGCAATGGCATTGTCAATTTTTTGATCCGCCATTGCTACACTAATGGTATCATATTTTACTGCAAAACTTCCTCCGAATCCACAACAGGTTTCATTGTCATTCATCTCTACCATTTCCAAACCTTGCACATTGCTCAACAACGCTCTAGGCTCTGCCTTGATATTACATTCTCTTAATCCCGCACAACTATCATGATAAGTTGCCTTACCATTAAATTGGGCACCTAGATCTGTGATATTTAAAATTTTCACTAAGAATTCAGACAATTCAACTATTTGACCAGCTACTTTTTTCGCAGGACTTTGATATGCGTTGTTCTCGAATAATTTACCATAATTGTTTCTGACAAATCCAGCGCAACTTGCACTAGGACTCACAATATAATATGCTCCATCAAAATCTTGCACAAACTTAGTACATACATCTTTTGATTCACCCCAGAATCCAGCATTGAATGCTGGTTGACCACAGCAGGTTTGTTGCGTATTGTATTGCACAGTGCAGCCAGCTTTCTCCAATACTTTTACAGTATTAAAAGCAACTTGAGGATATAGTTGATCTATAAAACAGGGGATAAAGAGTTGAACTGTCATGTTTAAAAATACAAATTTGTTTCAATAAAATAAAAAGGCACCCTTTGAATAAAGAATGCCTTTTTATATCAATATCATTTTGATTAAGGTTGTACTTGAAGTCTATTGATGTACTTGTCAATGTTAAAACCTTTCTCAGACTTTGGATAGTTTTGTTTGATCTGCTTATAGATTTCTATAGCAGCGTCATTCTTTCCATTCAATTCTAAAAATGAAGCAGCACGGAACAAATATTCAGAAGAGATAGCTTCATCTTCAGGAAAATGGTTACCTGCTTTCTTATAGTACTCGATCGCTTCTTCATTCTTTTTTAACTCAGAATAAGCATCACCTATAGAGCCATAAGCAACCGCTTGAACTTGCTTTGCATTGGTTGAAAAATCTTTCAAATAGTCAATCGCCTTGTTATAATCTTTCAATCTGTAATAGCTCATACCTGCATAATACTTAGCAAGGTTAGCTGCTTTAGTACCACCAAATTCTTTGATGATATATAAAACACCCTTACTTGTGCCATCACCATTTAATACCAATTCAGATGAATCATTCGCAAAGTATTTTTCTGCAACATACATTGCATCTGCTGCTTTTGCTTCTAATGGTTTTTGATAAATTTCTGTATAGCCAAAATAGCCTATCACTGCAATTAAAACAGCTGCAAAGAAATAAACGACTTGTTTTTGATTCTTCTTAATAAAAGCAACTGGTGCTTGTTCTTGTTGTACTTCGCTCATATGGGTTGGTTAATAATTAGTCTATAATAAATGGATAATTCTGATCAATATACACATCTTTCAATACTTCGCTATCATCTGGCCAAGGGCTTTCTTCAGCAAATTTCACAGACGCTTCTACAATACCATTGATTTTTTCATCAATAGCTTGTAAAACTTCTTCGGTGGCAAAGTTATTATCTAAAATAGTTTTTCTTACTTTAATAATAGGATCCTGGTCTTTGTACTCTTCTACTTCATCCTTAGATCTGTATTTCTGAGGATCAGATACAGAGTGTCCTCTGTATCGATAGGTTTTCATTTCTAATAAAGTAGGGCCTTCACCATCCCTTGCACGCTTCACAGCTCTAGCAACACCTTCGTGAACCAATTCAGGCGTCATACCATCTACCTTGTCTGATGGCATATCATATGCATCGGCTAATTTATAGATATCAATTACGTTTGAAGTTCTTTCAATAGACGTACCCATTGCGTAATTATTGTTTTCACAAATAAACACGACAGGTAATTTCCAAAGCATGGCAAGATTGAATACTTCATGCAACATACCTTGTCTTGCAGCACCATCTCCGAAGAAACACAATACAACATTTTTAGAACCACGGTATTGTTCAGCAAAGGCTAAACCAGCACCAGTTCCAATTTGTGCACCAACGATACCATGACCTCCAAAGAAATTGTTTGCTTTATCAAAGAAGTGCATACTGCCACCTTTTCCTTTCGAGCAACCAGTCGCTTTACCATATAATTCAGCCATTGCAGCATTTGGGCTCATCCCTTTTGCCAATGCTAAACCATGGTCACGGTAACCTGTGATATAGGGGTCTTCATGATTCGTTGCAGTCATACAACCGGCAGCAATTGCTTCCTGACCATTGTACACGTGGAAGAATCCGCGGATTTTACCCGCCATTTTATACATTTCTTCTGATTTTGATTCGAATTGACGAATTAATTGCATCAATTCATACCAATACAGGTAGGTTTCTTTAGAAAATTTTTGCGCCACAGTCCTTTATTTTTGAGTAGCAAATATAGTATTTTAAGACTAAAATACGCCCTTATGCTTCGTTTAAAAATGGATATTTATAATCGGTTGGAGGGTTAAAAGTCTCCTTAATTGTTCTAGCACTTAACCAGCGGTATAAATTCAAAGCACTACCTGCTTTATCGTTGGTTCCAGAACCTCTAGCACCACCAAATGGTTGTTGTCCAACTACTGCTCCAGTAGGCTTATCATTGATATAAAAATTACCCGCTGCATGACGTAAAACATTGGTAGCCAATTCAATAGAAGCTCTATCTTGTGAAATAATTGAACCGGTCAAAGCATATTTAGACGTACTATCTAATAATTTCAACGTCTTTTCAAACTGATTGGCAGGGTAAGTATAAATGGTCAAGACTGGCCCAAAGATCTCTTCGCACATGGTCAATGACTTTGCATTTCTAGTATCTATCACCGTAGGCTCAACAAACCATCCTTTAGATTTATTCAAATTACCACCGACAAGAATCTTTGATTGCTTATCTTTTTTAACTGCAGCAATATATTTTGAGATATTGTTGAATGACTTTTCATCAATGACTGCATTCACAAAATTGCTAAAATCTTCTACCGTACCCATCTTCATAGATTGAACTGTTTTAACCAATTTAGCTTTGACTGCCACTGCTAAATTACTAGGGATATAAGCTCTAGATGCTGCTGAACATTTTTGGCCCTGGTACTCAAAAGCACCTCTAGCCAAAGCAGTTACTACAGTATCCACATCTGCAGTGGGGTGCACCATCACAAAATCCTTACCACCTGTCTCACCAACAATTCTTGGATAAGATTTATATCTTGGAATGTTTTCACCAATCTGCTTCCACATATGATTAAATACACCTGTTGAACCTGTGAAATGTACGCCTGCAAAATCAGGATGCTTGAAACAAACTTCACCAACTGTAGGGCCATCTGTGTACACGATGTTAATCACACCATCTGGCAATCCAGCTTCTTTTAAAATGCGCATGAATAATTGTGCAGAATAGATCTGTGTATTCGCTGGTTTCCAAACTACTACATTACCACACATTGCAGCGGATGCAGGTAAATTACCACCAATAGCTGTAAAATTAAATGGAGTAATTGCCAACACAAATCCTTCTAAACCTCTCCATTCCATTCTATTATGCATACCTGGAGAAGAGATAGGTTGTTGCTGATATATTTGGCTTAAAAAATGCACGTTGAATCTTAAAAAATCAATCAACTCACAAGCAGCATCAATCTCTGCTTGGTAGGCGTTTTTACTTTGACCTAACATGGTCGCCGCATTCATTTCGAACCTGTATTTTGTAGCCAATAAATCGGCCGCTTTTAAGAAGATGTGAGCTCTTGATTCCCATGTCATATTTGACCAATTTTCACGCACTTTTAAAGCGGATTCAATTGCTTTTTCTACATGTATTTTAGTGCCAATATGGAATTGACCAAGCACATGTTTAGTCTCATGTGGGGGATGTATTAACATTGTTTTTCCTGTACGAACCGCTTTACCATTGATATACATTGGAATGTCCATTGTTTTTTTCTTTAAAGAAGCTAAAGCATCTTTTAAAGATTTACGTTCTGGAGAACCAGGTGCATAACTTAAAACTGGCTCATTAGCCGGTAAGGGATAATTAAAATAACCTATTTGCATAATGTAATTATTAGAACACGAAAATAAGCATTAAATTAACATGCGTTAGGAACTTATCTAATTTGCTTTTGACTTTACTGTATTTTTGTCCATAAACCATTGCTAATGTATTTTGTCTTAGTTGATTTACCCAATAGAGCCCAATTTTACCCTTTTAGCTTAACACGAAGTTTGTCCGAAATGAGGGTAGGTATTTTTACCATTCAGGAGCGTTGGAATCAATTATTAGACGCACAATGCGATGTGTATACTGCACCTTACCTACAAGCTTTATATCCAAAAGAATGGTTAAATCAATCCAATGCAGTTCTCTATATCAATGCCACATGTATACCCGACAAGCATTTGAAATTGGCTTTTACAAATTTAAAAGAAGGTGAAAACCTGATCAATGAAGACGGTAAGTGGATTGCCTCTTATACAACGGAAAGAAGCTTGGGTAAAATCTTGTTAGGAGATCCAAATTCAAAAACAACCATACCAGCAAAATTTATCAAAGATGCAATGCATCTATTACAATTAAATGGGGCATTTATTAAGGCAGATTTGGAATCCATTGCGTCTAACCGAAGTTCAGAGAAAGTGGATCCATCTAACAGACTCATCTGTCCTGAACAAATTTTTATTGAACCTGGGGCAGTCTTGACTGGCGTAAGTTTGAACGCAACAGAAGGCCCAATCTATATAGGAAAAAATGCGCTTATAATGGAAGGAGCTGCCATTCGAGGCCCATTTGTTTTAGGTGAAAAATCGGTTGTAAAAATGAATGCAAGTATTTATGGTGCAACTTCCGTAGGTCCATATTGCACAATAGGAGGAGAAATCAAAAATAGCATCATTTTTGGAAATTCAAACAAAGCACATGAAGGTTATTTAGGCGATAGTATCATTGGTCAATGGTGCAATATAGGTGCAGGCACAAGCAATAGCAACGTCAAGAATACAGCTGGCCCAATTCAGATTTGGAATCAAGATCAAAAAACATGGGACACAGTTGGGAATAAGATGGGCATGTTGGTTGGAGATTATACCCGTTTCGCCATTCAATCAAGTATCAATACTGGATCCTATATTGGCGTATCGGCTAATATTTATGGCAACGGGTTATTGCCAAAAATGATTCCAAACTTCAGCTGGGGGATCACTAAAGGCTATTTATTAGATAAAGCGATTGAGGATATTAAAAATTGGAAAAAAATGAAAGGTTTCCAAATCACTGAAGCAGAAAAGGCGGTCTTATCCACCTTGTTTCATATGGAATAGCGCCATTTTTTAGTTACCTTTGAGCCATCAAAATAAATACTATGAGAAAACAAATAGCAGCTGCAAACTGGAAAATGAATTTAAGTCAAATTGAAGCCGAAACCTTATTGGATCAGTTATTGGCAACAGAACACAGTTTAACAGCAAATCAAGAAGCTATTTTCGCAGTACCAGCTATTTTTATCCCATTAGCAGTACAAAAATTAGCAGGAAAAAATAATGTATTTGTTGCAGCACAAAACTGTCATCAAAAATCAAATGGTGCATATACAGGAGAAATTTCTGCTCCAATGTATGCATCTGTTGGTGTTCACCATATTGTTTTAGGACATTCTGAACGTCGTGAATATTTTGCAGAATCAGATGCTTTATTAGCAGAAAAAACAGATGCTGTTTTAGCTATAGGAAGTACCCCCATATTTTGTTGTGGTGAGCCATTAGAAATTAGAGAAGCGGGAACACAAAATAGTTTTGTAGAAGCACAATTAAAAAATTCTTTATTTCATTTGTCAGCAGAACAAATTGTTAAGGTTGTAATTGCATACGAACCCATTTGGGCTATTGGAACAGGAAAAACTGCATCTAGCGAGCAAGCACAAGAAATCCATGCATACATTAGATCTGTATTTGCAACAAAATATGGACAATCCATTGCAGATCAAATTTCAATTTTGTATGGTGGAAGTGTAAAAGCAGCGAATGCGAAAGAAATTTTCTCTCAACCAGATGTGGACGGTGGATTGGTTGGTGGTGCATCTTTAATTGCAACAGAATTTGCAGCAATTATCAACGCACTAAAATAGCTTTTTAAAAGAACCCTAATTATTACATGAAGCACATAAGAAATTTTTGTATCATCGCCCATATTGATCACGGTAAAAGTACCTTGGCGGATCGTTTATTAGAACATACCAAGACCATTACTGAACGTGAGATGATGAATCAAGTGTTGGATGATATGGATTTAGAGCGAGAGAAAGGTATTACCATTAAGAGCCACGCAATTCAGATCAATTATATCCATAAAGGAGAAACCTACACTTTAAATTTAATTGATACACCGGGTCACGTTGACTTTAGTTATGAAGTTAGCCGTGCTTTGGCTGCTTGTGAAGGTGCACTATTATTAGTAGATGCGTCTCAAGGTATACAGGCACAAACAATTAGTAACTTATACTTGGCTTTGGATAACAATTTAGAGATCATACCCGTGATCAATAAAATTGATATGGATGGGGCTAAAATTCCGGAAGTAACAGATCAAATTATTGATTTAATAGGTTGTAAGCAAGAAGATATTTTACTAGCAAGCGGACGTTCAGGAATTGGTATCGAAGAAATTTTACAAGCAGTTTGTGAGCGTATTCCAGCACCAGTAGGAGATCCTGAAGCGCCATTACAAGCATTGATCTTTGATAGCGTATTCAATAGCTTTAGAGGAATCATAGTTTACTACAGAATTATGAATGGTGTCCTAAAGAAAAATGATAAAATACAATTTGTAGCATCAGGTAAAGATTATATAGCAGATGAAGTTGGGGTTTTGAAATTATCCATGACGCCAAAGGCAGAAGTAAGAGCCGGTGATGTGGGTTATATTATTACTGGTATTAAAAATGCTAAAGAAGTGAAGGTAGGAGATACCATTACTTTAGCGAATAATCCTGGTGAAATGATTCATGGATTTGAGGAAGTAAAACCAATGGTATTCTCTGGAATTTATCCAGTGAATACAGATGAGTTTGAAGAATTAAGAGATTGTATGGACAAATTACAATTGAATGATGCTTCTTTAACTTTTGAATTAGAAACATCTCAAGCATTAGGTTTTGGTTTCCGTTGTGGATTCCTTGGTTTATTGCATATGGAAATTGTGCAAGAACGTTTAGAACGTGAATTCAATCAAACAGTGATTACGACAGTTCCTAACGTAAGCTTTATAGCGTATACGACAAGAGACGAAAAAATCATTGTCAACAATCCTACAGAAATGCCTGATCCAGTAAAGATCAAGCGTATCGAAGAACCATTTATTAGAGCACAAATTATTACCACTCCAGATTATATTGGCAATATCATCACCCTTTGTTTAAGTAAAAGAGGGATGTTGATCAATCAAAGTTATTTAACGCCTACAAGAGTTGAATTGATTTTTGAAATGCCATTAACTGAGATTGTATTTGATTTCTATGACAAATTAAAGAGCCAAACTAGAGGCTATGCTTCTTTTGACTATACACAAATAGGATTCAGAGATGCGGATATTGTAAAAATGGATATTTTATTGAACAATGAAAAAGTGGATGCATTAAGTGCATTAATCCACAGAGGCAAGTCGGCGGAATTTGGTCGTAAATTGTGTGAAAAGCTAAAAGATTTATTAACCAAACAACAGTTCCAAATTGCGATTCAAGCAGCCATTGGTGCCAAAGTTGTTGCAAGAGAAAATATCTCTGCAATGCGTAAGGATGTAACTGCAAAATGTTATGGTGGTGATATCAGCCGAAAACGTAAATTGTTAGAGAAGCAGAAAGAAGGTAAAAAGAGAATGCGTCAAATTGGAAACGTAGAAATTCCTCAAGAAGCTTTCTTAGCAGTATTGAAATTAGATTAGATTAAATAAAATTAAATTTAATGAACTAATAAGCTAGTCTATTTTAAATAATAACAAAGATTATTTTTATACTTTTCTATAATGCTTGAGCAAACTGGAATAGATGATCAAAACGATCATCTATTTTAGTATCAGGAAAGGGCGCTTCGGGATGTGTTGTTGCAAGGTATACCGTATGCATGCCCGCATTGCGTCCAAACTCCATATCCGACATTCTATTGCCCACCATAATCGACTTATTAAAATCAATAGTAGGGAAATCAGTTTTTGCTTGAAAAGCCATACCAGGTTGTGGTTTTCTATTGTACGAATCATTATTCAAGTCGGAACAATAATAGATCGCATCAATTCTTCCACCCAATTCCAGAATCTTATTGGTCATATGTTGATGAATATTTGCCAAATCAGCGTCTGTCATTAAACCTTTGCCAATGCCTTTTTGATTGGTAGTAATGATAATTTTATTGAACTTTTGTGCAAGTAAAGGGAGTGCTATTAAACTTTCCGCATAGAATTCAAATTCCCCCCAATGACGAATATAATCCTCGTTTTTCTCGTGATTGATAACGCCATCTCTGTCGAGGAATAATGTCCAATCCCCATTGATATCTAATTGCTTCAACATCTATTTGCCGAAAATATTTTCTTCTACTAATTCACAGATGATATGACCCACTAATATATGAGACTCTTGAATTCTTGGTGTTGTGGAGGAGGGGATATTGATTAAGAAATCACTTAATTCTTTCATCTTACCACCTGCAATACCAGTGAAACCTACAGTCACCACACCAATTGATTTAGCCATTTCAAAAGCTTTTACAATATTACCTGAATTACCCGAAGTACTAATACCAACCAATACATCCCCAGGTTTGGCAAGGCCTTCTAATAGTCTAGCATAAATCACATCATAACTATAATCATTCGCCACTGCTGTTAAATAGGAACTATTGCAATGTAGTGCATCCGATGGGAGTGCTTTTCTATCCTTATAAAAACGACCAGAGAACTCTGCAGCTAAATGTTGTGCATCTGCTGCACTACCTCCATTACCAGCAAAATAAACAGCATTGCCTTGTTTAAATGCATGTGTAATAGCGTGAACAATTTTTTCGATTTCTAATACCAAATGCGCATCTTTTAATAAAGCTTGCTTTACTTGGATAGAACCTTCTATGATGGATTGTATTTGTTGTATTGACATAGGAATGATTTATAATTGTTGGTACAAAGTTAAAAAAGATTGTCGCATTTGTTCCCAACTATATTTTTTCTTTTCTGTAACTAAATGGGGCATAAAATGTGCGGTGCCTCTTTCGTATAATTGAAGGATACCTTTTGCGATAGCATTCACATTTGGTTCAACGACCAAACCCACTTTGTCATGAGGGACAGTATCCGCTAAACCACCCACATTGGTCACCAACATTGGCTTTAAAAAATGATACGCCATGGGTGTGACCCCACTTTGTGTTGCGTTCTTATATGGTTGTATAATAAAGTCTGCTGCTGAAGCATACAATTTCACTTCTTGCTCACCAATGTATTGATTGTAAACAGAGATAGAATCAGTTAAGCCCAATTTTTCGATTTGTGCTAAATAAGGTTCAGGCGCCTCATAAAATTCACCAGCAATGACTAATTTAATCCCTGCTGCTTTTAAGGCAGGATCGGACATTGCTTCAATTAATAAATCTAATCCTTTATAGGCTCTAACAAAACCAAAGAATAAGATGACTTTATCGTTCACTTCTAAATTCAATAGTTTTCTAGCTTCAGCTGTAGGTATGGCTTCTCCAAAGTGGTCATAAATAGGATGTGGTGAAACACAACTTGGTTTATTCGTAAATGTTTTTACATCTTTTTGCACTTTATTGCTCATCGTTAAAAAACCATCCACTCCACGCACAAAGTATTTTGTAAATAAATTGTCTCCCCATCTTTTTTCATGAGGAATCATATTGTCTACAATGGCAATCACTTTGGTGTGTTTATTCCATTTAACAATACTCAAAATGGTACCTAAACAAGGGCCCATGAATGGAATCCAATAGCGCACAATGATTAAATCGGGGCGTTCATTTTTGATGCGCAAACCAACTCGAATCCAATTGAATGGATTGACAGAGTTCATCGCAACTTCAATTTTTAAATGCTTTGGAGCAGGATCTGTTGAATATTGTGTCGTTCCAGGAAAAAGGAATCCAGGATATTGTAAAGAAAATGTACAAAGCTTGGTTTGAATACCTGATTCAATAAAACAAGTAGCTAATTTTTCATCAAAAGCAGCTAGGTTGCCTCTTAATGGCCAAGCTGGCCCCATAATGATCAATTGATCTACCATCCTTGTTTCTCCTCAATTAAATAGGTATTTCTATCTGCTGCATTTCTGTTCATGATTTCTGCAATGAAACCCGCTAAAAATAATTGTGTTCCAATTAACATGGCCGTTAAAGCAATATAAAATGCTGGCTTATTGGTTACACTTGTTATTGGGTCAATAAACTTTCCAATCACAATATAAAATACAGATGCGAATCCTAATAAAAAGAATAGGGTACCAATGAGTCCAAAGAACTGCATTGGTTTTTTTCCAAACTTGGATAAAAATTGGATGGTCAATAAATCTAAAAATCCATTGACAAATCTTTCCCAACCAAATTTAGTATGTCCGTATTTTCTTGCTTGGTGTTGTACTACTTTTTCACCAATTCTATTAAAACCAGCCCATTTAGCAAGTATAGGAATATAACGATGCATTTCTCCAAAGACTTCGATACTCTTGACCACTTTCAATTGGTAGGCTTTGATACCACAATTAAAATCATGTAATTTGATGCCGGAGCTTTTACTTGCCACCGCATTGTATAATTTTGAAGGAATATTCTTAGTTAAAGTGTTATCGAATCTTTTTTTCTTCCATCCACTCACCAATTGATATCCTTGCTCCGTAATCATCTGATAAAATTCTGGTATCTCGTCGGGACTATCTTGTAAATCTGCATCCATGGTCATAATCATATCGCCTTGTGCAGCTTTAAAGCCTTCATTCAATGCTGCAGACTTCCCATAATTACGTTGAAACTTAATCCCTTTTAAAGCAGGGTATTGATTGCGTAATGTAGTAATCACTTCCCAACTTCCGTCATCACTTCCATCATCAATCATGATGACTTCGTAGGTGAATGAATTTGCATCCATGACACGGTGAATCCATGCCATTAATTCTGGCAAAGATTCCGCTTCATTGAACAAGGGTATAACGACAGAAATCTGCATAATATATTATTGAGCTGTATCTTGTTTAAATGGATCTATTGGATTTTTTTTTGCAACGCCCGCTCCAATTAAAGAAGCTATTGCACCCATAAAACCAGTGCCAATTAAAACACCTCCAATCGCGAATGGTACAAAGAATTTCTTAGTCATTGTAATGGCTTGTTCAATCATCTCGTCAGTCATTTGAGGATTCTTTTCCATTTGCGCTCTAGACATATCAATGATTTTATCAATCATGTCTGGGAAAAGTACTTTTAAAGACAATAAAGTGTAAACAACAGAAATAACAATCAAGACGGCAGTTGTTTTAAAACCATGGGCAAAAATATTACCAAAACTTACATTATTTCCATTTTGATTCGCATAAACGATATTACCATAAATGATGCCACCAATAATGACTGCATAACTAATCCAGCTTACCCATGATACAGCATATAAATTGAAAACATAAACTATAATGCTAAATAAAATTGAAAATGCACCTAAAATAGCGCCCTTTACAAGATGTGATGTGATTTGTTTTTCCATGATGGGTTGTATTAAATTTGTTTGTTGTGTTTTTTAAAATTATGAAACCGTGTTTAAATGTAATTTGCCTTTTGCATAAATACCAATCACTTTTCCTTTGAGTGCTTTATCCCAAAATGGACTATTGGCCGATTTACTTTTTGAATCAGATTTGGCAAGAGAAGTGGTTCCTTGACGATTGAATAAAGTCAATTCCACCTCATGGCCTTCTTGTATGGTTTTAGATCCTACATTGAAAATTTGTCTAGCACGATTGGTAAACAAATTAGCGATTGCTTCATCTGTAAGTTGAGGTAATAATTGGTTGATCGTGGCAAAGCTTGTTTCAATAGATGCGATACCTGCTTTAGCATATTCAAATTCAATTGTTTTTCCATCCCAATCCTGCGGTTGATGATGTGAGCTAATGCAGTCCACCACACCATTTTCGACTGCTTTTAACAATGCCTCTTGGTCTGCCTTAGTCCTTAATGGAGGATATACTTTTAACAAAGTATCATAAGTACTTAAATCTGTTTCATTGAAATATAAATGGTAAGGTGTTACACTACAGGTTAATGCCAAGCCCTCTTTTTTACCTGCTTCAATTAACGCAATCCCTTTTGCAGTGCTTACTCCAGTGATATGTAATTTGGAATGGGTATATTTTAATAATTCGATATCTCGTGCAATCATTAATTCTTCTGCAATTGCTGGGATGCCCGGCAAGCCCAATTGAGTAGAAGTAATCCCTTCGTTCATCAATCCTAAACTTCCTAAACTTTTATCAATTGGCATTTGGATCACTACGCCATCAAAAGTTTTTACGTATTGTAAAGCCTTTAAAAATAATAGGGTAGATTGGACAGGGTATAAACCATCACTTGCTGCGACAGCACCAGCTTGATGCATGTCTATCATTTCGGCTAAATCCTTTCCTTCTATTTTTTTGGACAATGCCCCAATTGGCAAAACATGAATGGGTAATTGATGATTTTGCTGAACAATATAATTGACTTGCGTTTTATTGTCAATCACAGGCTGTGTGTTAGGTACAACAAACACTGTTGTATATCCACCAGCTTGAGCAGCTGCAGCACCTGTTTCTAAAGTTTCTCTATGCTCATAACCTGGGTCACAAAAATGGGTAAATGGATCCACCCAACCCGTACTTACGATGGTGCCAGGAATATCTATGATTTGGTCTGCGGAGCCAGTATAATGATCTACTATGGAAACCAATACCGCGTCTTGAAGAAGGATATCTTTTACTTGGCCGTTAAATGGCGATTGCTGATCAGCAATTTTGACTTGCCTGAGTAGAATTGTCATCGAGTCAATGAATTTCGTGCAATATAACTCGTTTTTCTCTATTTAGGGGTATAACTGCGTTCAAAATCACCAGATCTAAGGTTAAAAATGGGCGCTTGTAGAGGCAATCCATATTAATGAGTTACCTTCGCAATCATGACTTTTGACCAATTAAATATCAATTCGCCCTTAGCTAGGGCATTAGAAGACCTTGGATACACCCATCCCACCACCATACAGCATCGCGTTTTTCCGGTAGTAATGTCTGGTAGAGACGTTTGTGGCATTGCCCAAACAGGTACTGGTAAAACATTTGCCTATTTGTTGCCCTGTCTAAGACAGTGGAAATTTGACAAAAATAAAGACCCACAAATTTTAATCATCGTACCTACCAGAGAATTAGTCGTTCAGGTAGTGGAGGCGGTTAAAAAATTGACTACCTACATGAGTGTGATTACGGTAGGTGTTTTTGGTGGGGTAAATATCAACACACAACAAATAGAAGTAGAAAAAGGGGTGGATGTATTGGTTGCAACACCAGGAAGATTATTTGACCTAATTATGAATGGTGCCCTTAAAACAAAATATATTAAGAAAGTAGTCATTGATGAGATGGACGAAATGTTGAATTTGGGCTTCAGAAAACAAATCACCAACATCTTAGAATTAGTCCCTGCAAAAAGACAGAATCTATTATTTTCAGCAACCATCACTGACGATGTAGAAAAACTAATGAATGACTATTTCAATGAACCAGTGAGGGTAGAAGCTGCGCCAACTGGAACACCATTGGAAAATATCATTCAAGTAGGATACGATGTGCCTAATTTCAATACCAAAGTGAATTTATTAGAACAACTTTTAAGTTCAGATGAAAGCATGACCAAGGTATTGATTTTCGCTGCAACAAAAAGTTTGGCTGATCAATTATATGATCAACTGATCGAAAAGTTCCCAGACATTGTTGGCGTCATTCACTCCAATAAAGAACAGAATTATCGTTTCAATACAGTGAATCAATTCAAAGCAGGGGTATTTAAATACATCATCGCAACCGATGTAATGGCCCGTGGTATTGACGTTGCGGAAGTAACACATGTCATCAATTTTGATACACCCGATGTTCCTGAAAACTATATACACAGAATTGGACGTACAGGCCGTGCAGATAAAAAAGGTATTGCAATCACATTCATTACTGAGAAAGAAGCTAAACAAAAATTAGCAATAGAAGCTTTAATGAAGCAAGCAATCCCAATGGAAGCTTTACCAGAAGACCTTGAAATTTCCACCGTTTTAACGGAAGATGAGATTCCAAAAGTTAGGATGAAAATCATTCAAGTAAAGTTGCCTAAGAAGGAAGATGTAGGCCCAGCATTTCACGAAAAATCTGAAAAGAATAAAAAAGTGAATGTGCGCAAAAACTACAAAGAAGCAATGCAAAAGAAATACGGCAAACCCAAGACAAGAGGCGCGAAGAAATAAGGAATAAATTAGCCCTTAAAAAAAGATAAGGGCTAATTTATTTTACTCTAATGATTTTTTCGAGGCCACCCATAAACGGTGGCCTCGATTTGCTTTACACCCTAAAAATTTAGGGCTAATAAATTTGTTAGAAACGCTCTAATCCAGAGAAGAAAAAGTTTCCTTCAATTGCTGCGTTTTCATCGCTGTCACTTCCGTGTACTGCGTTCTCACCAATAGAAGCTGCAAAGTTTTTTCGGATAGTACCTTCTTCTGCTTGAGCAGGGTTGGTAGCACCAATCAAAGTTCTAAAATCAGCTACTGCATTTTCTTTTTCTAAAATAGCAGCTACAATTGGGCCGCTACTCATAAATGACACTAATTCTTGGTAAAAAGGTCTTTCCTTATGAACTTCATAGAATACACCCGCTTGAGCTGGAGATAAATGAATCCACTTCATTGCTTTCACTGAAAATCCAGCTTTGATGATTTGATCTAAAATTGCACCAGTATACCCTTTAGAAGTTGCATCTGGCTTAATCATTGTAAATGTTCTGTTGCTCATATTTATTTATTATAATGTTTCTAATTGAGGGCGCAAAATTACTGAAAAACATCCGATTTATATTAAATTTGTGGACTTATGCAAGCAATTGAACAATTCTATCCTTTTTTACAACAACCATTTAAAGCTGTAATCACTGCACATCAAAAGCCCGATGGGGATGCAATGGGCTCCAGTTTGGCCTTATATCATTTTTTAATCCAACTTGGACATGACGTCACCGTGGTGTCCCCAACCAATTGGGCGCCCTTTTTGAATTGGATGCCCGGCGTGGACAAAGTGGTTGATTTTGAAAGCAATAAGTCTAAAGCCACTCAACTGGTGCAAGAGGCTGATTATGTTTTTTGTTTAGATTTCAATATCCTACACCGTACCAAAAACATGGAATCGGTGATTCGAGATGCAAAAGCCATTAAGATTTTAATAGACCACCACCAACAACCAGATACACCAAGCTTTGGTTATGGTATCAGTGATGTTAAAATGAGTTCCACTTGTGAGATGATCTACGATATCATTGTACAATCAGGTCATAGCAACTTAATCAATATCGACATTGCAACCGCTTTATATACTGGCTTAATGACCGATACGGGCTCTTTCAGGTTCCCATCTACCACTGCTTCGGTACATAAAATTATAGCCCATTTAAAAGAATTGGGTTTGCAACATTCTACAATTCATGAAAATATTTATGATCAATCTTCAGAAGGAAGATTAAAGTTCATGGGCAATGCTTTTTTAAACAGAATGCATGTTTTCCCTGAATACAAGACTGCTGTAATGGCTATTCCTAAGACAGATATTTATAAATTTGAATTGAAGACAGGGGATACAGAAGGATTGGTGAATTATCTTTTATCCATCCATGGTATCAAATTTGCTGCCATCGTGATTGATAGAGAGGAAGAAAGAAAATGGAGTTTTAGGAGTAAAGGTAACTTTGATGTCAATATATTTGCAAGAAACCATTTTGAGGGCGGAGGTCATGCGAATGCAGCTGGCGGAAGTTCAAAAAAATCGGTGGATGAAACTTTTCAAGATTTTAAAAACATATTAGAAACATATAAATCTCAATTAACACAATTAAACTAAAATGATCAAATCAACATTAAAATTAGTAGCTGCAATTGTATTGTTTGCAAGTTGCAACAGTTACGAAAAAGCGCCTTCAGGTATGATGTATAAAATTACACATGGCGAGGGTAATCAAAAGAAATTAGAGCAAGGTCAATTTGTAAAAATCAACATCGAATACAAATTGAAAAGCAAGGATACAACTTTAAGTTCTACTTATGGTTTAATTCCAGTGTACTTCCCAGTTGATACTGCTAGCTTAGGAAAATATACCTTTACAGAAATTTTGATGCAATGTAAGAAGGGAGACAAAATTGAATTCTCTTTAAGTATCGATACACTTGCTAAAATGGGTGTGTTACAACTAAATGATATTTTTAAAACGAAGGATATTGTTTTAGGTAAAGCAGAAATTTTAGATGTATTCACAGACGTTGCTAAAGTAGACGCAGATTACAAAAAAGAAACTGAAACTGAAAAGAAAAGAGAAGTAGATGCAATCAAAGCACACTTAGCTAAGAATAAAATTACAGCAGTAGAATCTCCAGAAGGTGTATTTGTTGTTTTAAAAGAAGCGGGTGATGTAGCAAACAAAGTAGATACTACTAAAATTGCAAGTGTATACTATAAAGGGTATACAATTGGTGGTGAAACTTTTGATACCAATATTAAACCAAATGATCCAACAGCAAAACCTTTTGATGTAAATATTGGTACTGGTTCAGTCATCCCAGGTTGGGAGATTGGATTGAAGTATTTTGGTAAAGGCGGAAAAGGAACTATTTATGTTCCAGCTATGTTGGCTTATGGCCCACAAGCAAATGGTGCAATCAAACCTTATTCTAATTTAGTGTTTGATCTTGAAATTCAAGATGTAACAAAGAAATAAGTTGAACTAGAAAAGTTATACTGAAATAAAAAAGGCCAAATATCATTTGGCCTTTTTTTATGCATTGATGTTTCAAAATTCAATGTTATTTTCCCCTGAAGATGGTCTATTTAAGCAATTGATTGATTAAAACAATCGCTTCTTTTGCTTCTTGTACATCATGTACCCTTAATATATTTGCGCCACCTAATAATCCAACCGTATTCAATACTGTTGTACCATTTAAAGCATCTGCAGCAGTGACTCCTAATGTTTTATAAATACTAGATTTTCTAGACACCCCTAATAAAATTGGAAGTCCAATTGATTGTAATTGATTCAGCGATTTTACAATGGTAAAATTCTCTTCGAATGTTTTACTAAAACCAAATCCAGGATCAATGATCCAATGGTTTAGTCCTTTGGAAGCAAACTCCGTTTTTTTTAAATTAAAATAGTCCAATAAATCCTTCATGATATCTGACCTTATGTCAATTTGATGCAGGGTTGCTGGGCCACCTGTTTGGTGCATACCTATATATCCAGCCTGATTGGCAACCACCATATCAATCATGTTTTCGTCAAAATTGCCACAGCTTATGTCGTTTACAATACTTGCTCCAGCATCCAATGCGGCTTTTGCCACAACTGCATGGTAGGTGTCAATAGAAATGGGGATTGGGGGTAATACTGCATGAATGGCTTCAATGACTGGCACCACACGTTCAATTTCAACAGCTTCTGAAACCAATTCCGCTCCAGGCCTTGTACTTTGGCCTCCAATATCCAAAATAGCTGCTCCAGCGGCTACCATTTCCACTGCTTTTTGTACCGAAAGTGCAAGCTGTTCAATGCGGCTCTCCTTGTAAAAAGAATCAGGTGTGGCATTCAAAATACCCATCACTTGAGGGGTAGCTAAGTCAAGTACTGTATCTTTTAAATGGATTTTAAACATAGTTTTATTTTAAGGCCCTTATTGTTTATCTTGCGAGGGTTCAAAGATATTAAATCACCGTGTAATTAGCCGTTATTTCATGAGTCAAACTTCTGCACAATATGACCAAGCAATCGCTTCTTGTAGAGATATTTTTATCAAGAAAACAAAGGATTACGGTACAGCTTGGCGCGTACTAAGAATTATTTCTGTAGTAGACCAAATTTTTATCAAGGCTTTAAGAATCAGAACGATTCAAGACAAAGGCATCCAAAAAGTAGGGGATGATATTAAAGACGAGTTTAAAGGCATCATTAACTATTCTGTGATTGGTTTGATTCAACTTAAGATTGAGGATCCAAAAGTAGAAGATATGCCGGTTGAAAAAGTGCAATCCTTATATCAAGAATATGTAGATTTTGCCAAGGCAACTATGATGGATAAGAACCATGATTATGGGGAAGCTTGGCGTGACATGAGCCAAGAAAGTTATGCCGATTTGATTTTGGTTAAATTATTACGCATTCGACAAATTTTAACCAATGATGGAAAAACTTTAATTAGTGAAGGGATTGACGCCAATTTTGTAGATATATTAAACTATGCGGTATTTGCCTTAATTCAAATTTCTGAAGGAAAACACTAATTCTATGCAAGCATTTTTGAAAACCTTACGATGGTCAGTGGGATTATTATTTATTTTCTCTGGTTTAATCAAAGCCAATGATCCATTGGGTTTGAGTTACAAAATGCAAGAATTTTTTGAAGTATGGGGCTTGGCTTTTTTAGATGATTATAGCCTTGCTCTATCCCTATTCATGAACAGTTTGGAGATTGTTGCGGGTATTGCTTTATTGATCAAGTTTCCATACAAACAAACATTATGGTTGTTATTGGGACTGATTGTTTTCTTTACCTTTTTAACAGGATACGCTTTATTTTCTGGTAAAATAAAAACCTGTGGTTGTTTTGGCGACTGTATTCCTTTGACACCAAAAGTTTCCTTTATAAAAGATGTGGTTTTATTTTTAGCTATCTTAATCCTACTCTTGAATCAAAAGAAAGTAAAATCCAATATCCATAAAGCATTGGGTATATTCCTATTGGTCGTTTCAACAGGCTTGGTAGGGTATGGGCAATACCATGTTTTACAACATCTTCCATTTATAGATTGTCTTCCTTATAAAAGAGGAAATGATATAAGAGCTCAAATGAAAACACCTGAGGGCGCTATCCCAGATAGTGTGTCCATTCAAATGAGTTTTGAGAAAGAAGGTAAAACAGTTCAATTTGATATCAATCAGTTTCCTGCAGATTTTGACAGTACTTATATCTATAAAGACCGAAAAGAAGTGCTAGTTCAAAAAGGCAACGGATTAACAGCAAAAATTATTGACTTTAGTTTATTTACAATCAATCAATTAGATACCACGGAGGCTCTTTTGAATTCAAAAACGCCTTATGTGCTCGTTTTTGCTGGTCATATAGATGCAAATAAACCATGGGCGCAACTAATCAGTACCCTCCAAGAAAAACACGATTTGGTTTATTTAGTTACTGCTGAAAAAGAAAACGCAGTCCAACTTAAGCTCAATATTCCTATTTTGATAGGGGATATGACCATGATCAAGACTGCAGCAAGGGTTTGGCCAACGGTGGTCATTATGAATGGGTCCACCATCATGGAGAAGCAGAGCTATATTGACTACTTAAAAAAATAGGTCATCTTAAATGTAGATTTAATTCGTAACTTAGGAAAACAAGTCCAAGTAAATATTGAATTATGTCAAAAATCAAAGAAATTTTAGAAAAAAAAGGCCCTCACTTTAACACGGTTGCACCATCTACACCTGTACTAGAAGCCTTAACCATCATGCAATCAGAAAACCTAAGTTATGTGGTTGTAATGGAAGGCAATCAGTTCCTTGGCATTATGTCGGAACGTGACTATACCCACAAAATTAAATTACAAGGAAGACATTCAGATTCCACTACTGTAAAGGAAATTATGACCCATGACTTACCAGTCATTGGATTACAAGAAGAATTAGAACGTTGCATGGTATTAATGAATGTATATAAAACTAGATACCTGCCTGTTTTTGATAATTTAGAATTCAAAGGCGTCATTACCATGAATGACTTGATGCGAGATGTATTAGATAAAAAGAATAGCTAGGCTTTGAAATTGATGTATTGAAGCGCTAATTCAATTATTTAATCACTACGTCTGTGATTACTTTTTCGCCCATTTTTTCATTGACTCTTTCAATGATTTGCACTTTTTGAAAACCCAATTCATTTTTCAATGGGCCTACATTGGTATGGATAAATAATTTTTGATCAAAGATGTAAATCTTGTCTGTATATTTTGCTACGGTGATGCCCATAATTTCTTCCCATACAGTTTCAATTTGAACTGCTCTAATCCCATTTTTTAATTTGGTATTCTCTTGCACCATTTGCTTTAATGCATCCCCAATTTTGAAAGTAGCCATGTTGTAAATTTACAATTTTATAATTCAATCAATTGGTAATGGTCTACATATTTCCCCAATAAATCTGACACACGTGCTTTATGCGTATCTGTTATAAATACTGGGCCATTCGTTTCACTAGCTACCCAAGCCAATAAATGCGCCATTCTTTCTTCATCCAACTTTTCGAAAATATCATCCATTAATAAAATAGGAGAGAAGCCCTTTGCTTTTTTCAACAATTCCCATTCCGCTAATCGAATGGCAAATAGCAAACTTTTTCTTTGTCCTTGTGATGCTTCTTGTTTAAAGGATTGTCCTTGAATCGTAATCAATATATCATCTTTATGAATACCTACACTGGTCCTTTGTACCGCCTTGTCTTTAGACAATGATTGCTGCAGTAAAATATCAAAACTAGTATTTTGTAAAGCAGATTGATATTGAATTTCAATAGCATCCGCATTGCCCGCAATAGATTGATACAATTGATGCACCATGGGCAACCATGCTTTTAATAAGCTAGTTCGTTTTTCGAAAATGGGAGCGCCAAATTGAATGAGTTGTTCGTTCAATGTAGACAATAATGTCTCATCCATCTGCCCTTGTTCTGCAGCCCATTTTAAAAGGCTATTTCTTTGTTGAAGTACTTTATTGTATTGAATTAATAATTGCAAATAATCAGCATCAATTTGAGACAACAAACTGTCAATTAATTTCCTACGCTCCTCACTCGAACCTGTGATAATTTGAACATCATCTGGTGCAATCATCACTGCAGGAATTTTTCCAATATGTTGAGACAATTTGGTGTACAATGTTTCATCATAATAAAATTCCTTCTTCCCAGTTTCCCTTAAAATACATGCAATTGGAAAATCAGCTCCACCCGTATTATATTGCCCTTGAATCCGCATGCCTTGGTGCGCATGGTGTACATTTTGGGCATCAGGTCTACTAAAATAACTTTTCGTAAAAGAAAGGTAATAAATGGCATCTAAGATATTGGTCTTGCCAGTTCCATTGGCTCCTACAATTCCCACAATTCTGGCATTAAATTCAAACTGCTTTTGAATGTAATTTCTAAATTGGATAAGGCTTAGGTTTCTAAGGGAGAGCATGGCTGCAATTTACATCAGAAAAAGCTGTATTTTTAGTCAAATTTTAAGGAATGATCCTCATCAGCGAGCAACAACTTCCAAGTATTGTCAAAAGGCTGGCACATCAGATTTTAGAGACCCATCCTGGACTAGAAAATACAGTCCTTATTGGACTTCAACCAAGAGGGGTGTTTTTAAGTGATCGTATCGTAGCTGCTTTACACAATGAATTGCCTCAAGAGCAGGTGATCTATGGTAAATTAGACATCACTTTTTACAGAGATGATATTAGAAGAGAACTGCATTTGGCAACTCAAACCCATCTACCTTTTAGTATCGAAGGTAAAACGGTGATTCTGATCGATGATGTCTTGTATACCGGACGCACGATTCGCGCTGCTTTGGATGCATTATTGTCCTTTGGACGCCCATCAAAAGTAGAACTTTGCGTATTGGTAGACCGTAAACCAAGTAGGGAATTACCGATTCAGCCCGACTTTTCAGGTAAGGAAATGGATACATTGACCCCACATAAAGTGAAAGTGAGATGGCAAGAAAATGATGGTGTGGACGATGTAATCTTGTTAGATCAATAAAAATATATTAATTTAGCTTTTTAATGGCACTATCTACCAAACATCTTCTTGGTATCAAGGACCTCAAAACTGAGGATATCCAACTTATTTTATCTACTGCAACGCAATTTAAAGAAGTCCTTCAGAGACCAGTTAAAAAAGTACCTACGTTAAGAGACGTAACGAT
>JACCDI010328114.1_pt1 | contig 41869 bp, 46 predicted proteins | sample 7442791 | NCBI WGS metagenome assembly JACCDI01 (sample SAMN15323434, study PRJNA562643) | freshwater metagenome | isolation source: river surface water | place: USA:Blue River Watershed | collected 2017-08-15 | reverse complement strand
GTGACGAATCCTCGCCCTGGGCCGTGGCGTTCAGCGAGGACGCCCTGCCCCTGGCGCCGACTGCGGGCTGGCGCTGCATCCAGGTGGTGGCGGTCGATGACCTCGCGGCGGCCGCCGATGCCTTGGCGCCTCACGCACCTTACCTGCAGACCGCCGGCGTGGCGGTGGAGCCCCAGCGCCTGTATGCCCTGTCCCTGCGCCTGGCGCGCGCGGGCATCACCCGGGTGTGTGCCATCGGCTCGATGACCGCCCCCGAGGCCGGCTGGCACCACGACGGAGGCTTCAACCTGCGGGACCTGGTGGGCATCGCCGAGATCGAAGCCTCGGCCGAACGCGCCGCTGACCGGTTCGCTCCGTACGCGCAGGAGGACGGCGGATGACGGTGCGGGATGCCAGCCGCTTTCTCGAACTCGAAGGGGTGGACTTCGCCTTCCCGGGGGCGCCGCACACGCTGCAGGACATCACGCTGGCCCTGGCGCCGGGCGAGGTGCGCGGCATCGTGGGCCGCAGCGGATGCGGCAAGACCACCCTGCTCAAACTGGCGGCCGGCCTGCTCGCGCCTCGGTCAGGTCGTGTGGCGCTGCGCGGACGCACACCGCGGGACGCGCGGGAGGACATCGGCTTCATGTTCCAGCAGCCCACGCTGCTGGAGTGGCTGTCGGCCCTGGACAACGTACTGCTGCCCGTTTCCTTGCAACGAACACCCAGCCCCACGGAGCGCCAACGCGCGATGCAACTGCTCACGCAGCTGGGCCTGGCCGGTCTGGCGGCGCGCCGGCCGGGGCAGCTGTCAGGCGGGCAGCAAAGCCGCGTGGCCCTGGCGCGGGCCCTGGTGTTGCAGCCCTCGCTGCTGCTGCTGGACGAACCCTTCGCGGCCCTGGACGCCCTGACGCGCGAAGCCTTGCAGCAGGACCTGCTGGCCCTGTGCGCGCAACACGCCACGACCACGCTGTTCGTCACCCATGACATCGCGGAGGCCGTGTTCCTGGCCGACCGCGTCTGCGTCCTGGACAGCGGCCGCATTGTCCAGGACATCGCCATCCCGCTGCCCCGACCCCGCGATGCGGCGCTGCGGGGCCACCCTGACTTCGCGGCGCTGGGGGCGCGGCTGCGTGAAGCGCTGGGGCGGCACTCGCAGCCTGCGTTGGGAGCGTCTGCATGACGCTCGCCCGCCGACTGGCCTCGGCCCTGCTGCTGCTGGGGCTCCTGGGTGCCTGGGAGTGGGCCGCCCGCGACCTGGGCCTGTCGGCCCTGGTGCTGCCTGCGCCTTCGCGCATCGCGCAGTCGCTGGCACAGGGACTTTCGAGCGGTTACCTGCTGCCGCACCTGCAGGCCACCGCGCTGCAACTGGTGCTCGGGGTTCTGCTCGGGTGCGGCTTCGGATTCGTCACGGGCGTGGCCATGGCGGAATCGGCCTGGGTACGCACGCTGTTCATGCCTTATGTGGTGATCAGCCAGGTGGTCCCCAAACTGGCCCTGATGCCGCTGTTCATTCTCTGGTTCGGGTTCGGGATGACATCCACCGTCGTCATCACCGCCCTGGTGTGCTTCTTCCCGCTGCTCGAAACCACGCTGACCGGCCTGCAGCGCGTCGCGCCCGAGCGGCTGGAGCTGTTTCGCATGCTGGGCGCCAGCCGTGCCCAGACCCTGTGGCGGCTCAAGCTGCCCACCGGCCTGCCCGGCATCCTGGCTGGCCTGCGCGTGGCGGTGATGCTCGGGCTGGTGGGCGCGGTGGTGGGTGAATTCATGGGAGCCAGCCGGGGCCTGGGCGCGCTGGTGATCGCCGCGCAAGGCTCGATGGACACCCCGTTGATGTTCGCCGTGCTGGCCCTGGTGTCGTGCCTGGGCCTGGTGACCTACCAGCTGACGCTGTGGCTGGAGCGCTGGCTGCTGCGGCGGCATGCGATGCCCCCGGATTCCCGTGCCTGACAGATCCCGTTGAGAAAAGCTGCCCATGACCCTGATCGATCGCCGTACCGTGCTTGCCGCCGCAGGCACCCTGGCCCTGCCCGCCTTCGCGCAGTCGCCCGCGCGCCTGGACACCTTGACCGTGGCGGGTTGGAACAAGCCCATCACCGAGGTCACGCCGCTGCTGGTGGACGAGGACAAGGGCTTCTACCGCACGCAGCGCATCGATCTGCGCTACGTGCCTGGCGCCGGCGGCGGCGATGCGATCCGCAACATCCTGTCGGGACAGGCTGATGTGGCCTTCACCGATCCCGGTTCGCTCTTCGCGGCGCTGGACAAGGGCGAGAAGCTGCGCGCCATCTACGACATCTACCCGCAGAACGTGTTCAACGTGGTGGCCCTGAAGTCCAGCGGCATCACCCGTCCGCAAGATCTCAAGGGCAAGCGCGTGGGCGTCTACAGCCTGGCCAGCGGCACCCGCCAGAACCTGCTGGTGATGCTGCACCAGGCGGGTCTGAGCGAGTCGGACGTGACGATCGTGGTCACCGGCCTGCTCAATTTCGCGCCGCTGATGCAAGGCCAGGTCGATGCGACCGCCGCCACCGACACCGGCCTGCTGGTCGGACGCCGCCGCGGCCTGCCCGAGGTGACCGTCATGGAGGTGGGGCGCTGGCTCAATGTGTCGAGCGACCTGTACGTGGTGCGCGAGGACGTCTACCAGGGCAGGAAGGACCTGCTGCGCCGCTTCCTGCGCGCCTACCGCGACGCCGCGGCCTGGATGATCGCGAGCCCCGAGGAGGCCGCGCGCCTGGCGGTCAGGCGCGCCATCGACGGCAGCGACCCGGCCCTGAACCTGGACGTGATCCGTCTGCGCAACGCCTCCACCGTCTCGCCGCTGACGCAGCGCCTGGGGCTGGGCGCCATGGACCTGCCCTCGCTGCAGGCCGCCGCCGATGCCTATCGCAAGCTCGGGCTGATCGAACGCCCGATCCGCATGGCCGATGTGGTGGCCAGTGACCTGCTGCCAGGGAAATGACCATGGATTTCGAGGGACAAGTCGTGCTCGTGACCGGTGCGGGCCGCGGCATCGGCGCCGCCATCGCGCGCGCCTTTGCCGCCCGGGGTGCCGCCGTGGCCGTGAACTACCTGCGCGATGCGGCGTCGGCCGAGGGCGTGGCCCGGGAGTGCCGTGAGGCGGGCGGTGACGCGCTGGCGATGCAGGCGGACGTGAGCGATCCGGCCGCCGCCGAGCGCCTCGTGGATACCGTGGTCGACGAGTTCGGACGCCTGGACGTGGTGGTGAACAACGCCTTCGCGTCCTACAACTTCGACCCGGAGCAGCGACTGCGCTTTGGCGAGACGGGCTGGGACGCCTACCGCGCGCAGTTCGAGGGCGCGGTCGGCGCCGCCCACCACGTCTGTCGTGCGGCCCTGCCCCACCTGGTACGCCGCGCACGTGGCGCCATCGTCAACATCGTGAGCGACCTCGTCGAGCATCCGGTGGTGCCCTATCACGACTACGCCACCGCCAAGTCGGCACTGGTGGGGTTCAGCCGCCACCTCGCCGCCGAACTCGGGCCGCAGGGCGTGCGCGTGAACTGCGTGGCGCCCGGCCTGGTCTATCCCACCCAGGCCAGTGCCCGCACGCGCGCCGGTTTTCGCGACGCGATCGCGGCCGCCACCCCGCTGCGGCGCCTGGCACGGCCCGAGGACGTGGCCGGCCCCGTGGTGTTCCTGGCGAGCGAGCACAGCGCCTTCATGACCGGACAGGTACTCTTCGTCGACGGTGGACTGGTGATGCGGTGACCCGCTGAAGCCACACCGCCCCAGCCCCTGCCGGCCCCACCGCGACCGCATCCGCCCACCGCCTCGACCCGCCCTGACCCCCATGCCCCACGCCCTGCCCGCCCGCGAAACCCGATTGCTGCTGCCGACCGTACCCCCGGAGCTGACGATGCAAGCCGTCCCGGCCTGGGCCCTGCGACAACGTGCGCAGGCGGATACCGCTGTGTGCGTGATCAACGTGCATGCCGCCAACGGCGCGCGGCTGCACTGGCTCGAAGCCACCCATGCACGCGGGTGGATCCAGGCGCCTGCGGGCCACGCGGCGCCGATCGACGGCGCGACGCTCGCCCGGGACTGGCAGGACGCCCAAGCCAGCGGCTTTGTCGGCGCCGACGCGGTGCTGCTCGCCTTCCTGCGCCAGTGCGGCAGCTTGCCCCGCCTGTCCTGGGGCGAGGCCCCCTTGTTCGCCGCATCGCGTGCGCGGTCCTTTCAGCGCCTGGACCTCTACGCCATCGCCGACCACTCGCAGCGGCTGCAGCAGGCGATCGCGTCGGGCGTGCGGACCGTGCAGCTTCGCATCAAGCACCCGCCACAAGCCGATGACGCGTGGTCCCTGCGACTGCGCGAGGAACTCACGCGCGGCATCGCCACGGCACAGGCCGCCGGGGCGCAGTGCTTCATCAATGACCATTGGGAGCTGGCCGCCGAGCTCGGCGCCGATGCCGTGCACCTGGGCCAGGAAGATCTGGTGGCGCTGGGCGACGAGGGCCGCCAGCGCCTGCTCACCCAAGGCGTGGCGCTGGGTATCAGTTCACACAGCGTGTGGGAGTTGTGCCGCGCGCGCGCGCTGTCTCCGCGCTACATCGCCTGCGGTCCGGTCTGGCCCACCACGACCAAGGACATGCCCTGGGTGCCGCAAGGCCTGGACAACCTGGCCTGGTGGTGCCAGCACGCGGGCGCGCCGGTGGTGGCGATTGGCGGGATCCTGGCGCCCGATCAGGCGCGCCAGGCGGCTGCGAGTGGCGCCGACGGCGTCTGCCTGGTACGCGCACTGGGCGATGCGCCTGCGCAGGTGCTTCCCGCGTTCACGCAGGCCCTGGCCCAGGGCCGGGCCGACACGCCGGTGCCGCCACCGGCCTGGCCGCATCCCACCTTGCCGGTGGCGCCCTGAGGCCCCTGGCGGCTTTACTTGATCAGCAAAGCGGTTTGTTCGGCGCTGCCAAACAGGTCATCGAATAGCGCTTCGAACGTGGTGTACCGCTCGACCTGGTCGACCAGGAGTGACTGCTTCTTCTCGTCGAACTTGATCTTCATGGAATCCTTGGAGAGCATCCAGACCCCGTAGCGGTTCACCACTTTCTTCAAGGTTTTTTCTTGGATGTTGTCCTCGCCCTCGAGCAGCACGGTCTTGACCTTGTTCTCGTATTCGAAGTCGCTGGGGTCTCGGGTCATCACGCCCACGAGCAACTCGCGCACGTAGTTGAATTCAACTTCCTTGCCGGTCAGCTCATGGAACTGTCGCAGGGCCGATTCCTCGATGTACCGGCCGAGCACGTCGGCATCCGGGGAGTGGAATGCGACCACTTCACGCTGCGCCGACCAGAAGAAAGCGGTCTGGGCGCCGGTCTTGGAGTTCTCGAAGATGTAGAGCGGGCTGCCCACACCATCGAGTGACGGGCCCCACCCGTCCTGGTTCGTCACTTTGCAGAAATTGAGATAGATCACCTTGTCGGCCTGATGCGCCGGACTGGTTTTCTTGTTCTTCTCGGCTGCTTGGCCCATGCCAGCTCCTTTCAAAATATACATACAAAGTACCCAGTAATGGAGCGAAAAAGTGCGTCAGATCACTGTGTCAATGCAGCTAATGTATCATTCGGCGCTCTAAATAACGGAGACTTATCTTGAATAAAAAGTATTCAGAGATTCTGAAAGAAGCCCGAAAAGAGGCCATTAACTACTATTACCAGAAGTTGCTCAAGCAGGTCCTGGCGGACGGGGCGCTCGACGATCAGGCCTTCATCCGATCGGTCTTTCTGGAGAGCCTGCCCACCGTCCTGACCGCCGATCAGAGAAAGTCCATGAAAGCCTTGGCCAAGGAACTGATCACGGACAAGGCCGAATTGAAGACCCTCAACGAGAAGCTCAAGCTGGCCCCGAACGTCTGAGTGCCCGCAGCGGCCGGCAGGCTACCCTCCACCTCCCCCTCCCACCGTCCCTCGCCCATGCGACTCCTTCACACCATGCTGCGCGTTGGCGACCTCCAGCGCGCCATTGACTTCTACACCCGCGTGATGGGCATGAAGCTGCTGCGCACCACCGAGCGCCCCGAGCAGAAATACTCGCTGGCCTTCGTGGGCTACGGCAGCAACCCCGACCACGCCGAGATCGAACTGACCTACAACCACGGCGTCAGCCAGTACGAACTGGGCACCGCCTACGGCCACATCGCGCTGGGCGTGGAAGACGCCTACGCCACCTGCGAGAGGATCCGCGCCGCCGGCGGCAGGATCACGCGAGAACCCGGCCCGGTCCAGGGCGGCACCACGGTGATCGCCTTCGTCACCGACCCCGACGGCTACAAGATCGAGTTGATTCAGCGCACCGGCGCAGCGCACTGAGCGGCCCGGGTCCGACTACGCATGTCCTCCCGCGCTACGCCCCCCCTGCCGCTGCAAGGTCTGCGCGTCGTCGAGTTCACCCATATGGTCATGGGACCGACCTGCGGGCTGGTGCTGGCCGACATGGGCGCGGAGGTGATCAAGGTGGAGCCGATCGAAGGCGACCGCACACGCCACCTGCTCGGGTCGGGTGCGGGCTTCTTCCCGATGTTCAACCGGAACAAGAAAAGCATCCGCATCGACCTGCAGCACCCGCAGGGCGCGGAGGTCGCCCGCCAGTTGTGCGGCACCGCCGACGTGGTGTCCGAGAACTTCAAGCCCGGCAGCATGGCCAAGTACGGGCTGGACTACGCCAGCTTGTCCGCGAAAAACCCGCGCGTGATCTACGCCAGCCTCAAGGGCTTTCTGCCCGGCCCCTACGAACACCGAACCGCCCTGGATGAAGTGGTCCAGATGATGGGAGGCCTGGCCTACATGACCGGCCGGCCAGGAGACCCGCTGCGCGCAGGCACCAGCGTCAACGACATCATGGGTGGCATGTTCGGCGCCATCGGCATCCTGGGCGCCCTGATCCAGCGGGGCATCACCGGGCGCGGTCAGGAGGTGCAATCGGCGCTGTTCGAGAACAACGTCTTCCTGGTGGGCCAGCACATGCTGCAGTACGCGATCACCGGCGTGGCCGCCGAGCCCATGCCCAATCGCATCTCGGCCTGGGGCGTGTACGACGTGTTCACCGTCCGGGACGGTGAACAGATCTTCCTGGCGGCCGTGAGCGACCCGCAATGGAACACCTTCTGCGACCTCTTCGCTTTCACCGACCTGCGTGACGATCCGCGTTACGCGAGCAACAACGACCGCGTGCGCGAGCGGGCCGTGCTGCTGCCGGTGTTGCGGGAACGGCTGCAAGGCTTCAGCGCCGCCGAGCTCGCCGACCGCTTCGAGCGCGCGGGCTTGCCCTACGCGCCGATCGCACGTCCCGAGGACCTGTTCGAAGACCCGCACCTGCAGGCCACGGGCGGACTCGCCGATGTACGTCTGACCGATGGCCCCCGCGCGGGCCAGACCGCTGCGGCCGCCCTCTTGCCCTTCACGATGGACGGACAGCGCCTGGGCGTGCGACTGCACCCGCCCGAGGCGGGCCAGGACACCGATACCCTGCTGGCAGCCCTGGGGCATACCGCGAGCGACATCGCCCGCCTGCGCGAAGCGCGCGCCGTGGCCTGAGAAGCAGGGAAATCGCGAAGCAGGAAAACGGCCGTGGACGCGGCTCAGGCGCACCACAGCGCAATGCGCTCGGCCAGGTCCATCCAGAGCGCGAACACCGCGGTCGCAGCCAGCAGGCCGCCCGCGACGCGCGTGCCCCAGTCCTGGCGGAAACGGTTGCCCGCCTCGCGAATGCGGGCCAGCAGGCCCGGTCCCGCGATCAATCCCAGGCTGCTGCCCGCGGCGAAGAGCGCCATGGACAAGGCGCCTTCCAGCGGCCCGCCACTGAGGGCCGCCACCAGCAGCGCCGAATAAAGCAGGCCGCAAGGCATGAAGGTCCACAGCGCGCCCGCGCCGAACACGCCGCCGGTGCGCTGCACCAGGGGACGGATGCGGCGCCAGGCGGCCAGGCCCGCCTGCTGCGCCCAGGTCGGCTGGCGCGCGAGCACCAGCAGCGTCAGGCCCCAGGCCAGGACGGCCATGTGTAGCAGCGTCCAGACCGGGCGCAGCGCAGCGCTTTGCACCGACAGCCAGGCCAGGCTCTGCATCGCGCCCGCCGCCACACCGCCAGCGGCCATGTAGCCCGCCAGGCGGCCCGCCTGGAAGACCCCCATGGCATGGATCGGACCGATGCGTCCCGCGCGCGTCACGCCCGCACAGGCTGCACCGCACATGGCCGCACAGTGCGGACCGCCGGCCAGCCCCATGGTCAGGGCCGTGGCGGCCAGGGCAAGGGTCAGGGACACCGGTCGGCCTCGGTCGCTGTCAGATGATGCGGGAGAACTTCGCACGATGCCGGTCCGCCTGCAGGTAGCGGTCAAACACCATGGCCACGGCACGGACGAAGTACCAGCCCTCGGCGGTCACCTGGATGCCCTGGTCGTCCAGGGTCACCAGGCCCTGCGCCTGCAACTGTTCCAGCTGCGCCATCTCGGCGGCGAAGTAACGGCGAAAGTCGATCGCCCAGGCCAGCTCGATGGATTCGAACAGCACCTGCCCCTGGCACATGAGGGCCATGATCACCGCGCGCCGGGTCAGGTCGTCGCGGCCGATGGCCAGGCCACGGGTGACGGGCAGCTGGCCGTGATCGATCAGGTCGCAGTAGTCGTCCAGTGTCTTGGCATTCTGGCTGTAGGTGGCCCCCACCCGGCCGATGGCGGACACGCCCAGGGCGATCAGGTCGCAATCGGGCTGCGTGCTGTAACCCTGGAAATTGCGATGCAGGCGGCCCTGGCGCTTGGCCACGGCCAGTGCGTCGTCGGGTAAAGCGAAGTGGTCCATGCCGATGTAGACATAGCCCGCGTCCTCGAAGGCGGCCAGCGCCGAGGCCAGCATGCCCACCTTGCCGGTGGCATCGGGGAGTTCGGCCGGCACGATGCGCCGCTGCGGCTTGAAGCGCTCGGGCAGGTGCGCGTAGGCATACAGGGCGATGCGATCGGGCCGCAGCATCTGCACCTGGGCGATGGTGCGCGCGAAGGACGCAGCGGTCTGGCGCGGCAGACCGTAGATCAGGTCCACATTCACCGACTCGAAGCCGATGCGCCGCGCCTCGTCCACCAGGGCGAACACGCGCTCGGCGGGCTGGACGCGGTGGATGGCCCGCTGCACCTCGAGGTCGAAATCCTGCACACCAAAGCTGATGCGGTTGAAGCCCAAGCGGGCCAGGGTCTCCAGGCGCCTGCCATCGACCGTGCGCGGATCGACCTCGACCGAGTACTCGCCCCCGGCCACCAGGTTGAAGTTCGCACGCAGCATGGCCATGAGCTGGCCAAGTTCGTCGTCGGACAGGAAGGTGGGCGTGCCGCCGCCCAGGTGCAGCTGGCTCACCGACTGGCCGGCCCCCAACTGGGCTACCTGCAGCGTCACCTCGCGTGTGAGGTAGTCCAGGTAATGCGCGCCCCGCGCGTGGTGCTTGGTGATGATCTTGTTGCAGGCGCAGTAGTAGCACAGCGACTCGCAAAAGGGGATGTGCACGTAGATCGACAGCGGCAGCAGCGAGGCCTGGCCATGCGAGCGATGGCGCAGGGCCTGGACGTAGTCGTCGGCGGTGAAGGCCTCGACAAAGCGGTCGGCGGTGGGGTAGGAGGTGTAGCGCGGCCCGTTGACGTCAAAGCGTTGAAGCAGTTGCGCGGAGATCGCTGTCATGTCGGGCCGCCTGTCGGAATGGACTTAGCGGGCGACGAGCACCGGCACGGGCGATTGCGCCACCACCTTGGCGGCGACGCTCCCGAGCATCACCCGGGCGATCCCCGTGCGGCCATGGGAGCCGATGACGATGAGGTCCGATTGCTGCTCGCGGGCGGTACGCAGGACGCCTTCGAGCACCGCGACGTCCTCGACCACCCGCATGTCGACGGGGACGGCGGCGCCCCCGCTGTTGCAGGCTTCCAGGATACGCGCGTGGGCCTGGGCCGCCTGCGCACGCGCCGCAGCCATGTAGGCGTCAAAGCCCATGGGATTGACCTCGCCCATGCCCAGGAAGGGATACGGGTCGACCACATAGAGCGCGGTAAGCGACGAGCCGTGGACACGGGCCAGGTCGACGGCAATGCGAGCGGCGTGGTCCGAGGCCTCGGAGCCATCGGTTGCCATCAGGATGCGCTTGAACATGGTGAACCTCGCGGGTGGGGTGGGAGAAAGACATCTTGGGGCCTCGCTGCAGGCGCCGGGTTGACCGACATCAACCCTGACGCAAACCAGCAGCCCCGACAGGTCAATGCACCTGCGACTGGAAGGTCCGGCCCAGGCCGTCCAGGTCCAGGATGCGGATGTGGCGCTTGTCCACTTCGAGCAGGCGCTGCTGCTGGAAGGCCGAGAAGGTGCGGCTTACCGTCTCCAGCTTCATGCCCAGGTAGCTCCCGATCTCGGCGCGCGACATGCGCAGATGGAACTCGCTGGCCGAGTAGCCGCGTGCCTTCAGGCGCTGGGACAGGTTGATCAGGAAGGCGGCCAGGCGCTCCTCGGCGTTCATGCTGCCCAGAAGCACCATGAGACTGTGTTCGCGCACGATCTCGCGACTCATGAGGCGCGCCATGACCATCTGCATGTCGGCGCTGCCCGTCGACAGCTCGGTGAGGTGGGCGTAGGGGATGGCGCAGACCTCGGCGTCCTCCAGCGCGGTGGCGGCACTCGCGTGGCGTCCGTGGGCGACACCGTCCAGCCCCATCAGCTCGCCGGCCATGTGAAAGCCCGAGACCTGTTCGCGCCCGTCGGCCAGCGTGAGGCTGGACTTGAAGGTGCCGCTGCGCACTGCGTAGATGAACTGGAAGCGGTCCTCGGGCCGGTACAGGGTCTCGCCCGTGCGCACGCGTCGGCGCCCGAACAGGAGGCCGTCCAGGCGTTGAACGTCGGAACCGCCCAGGCCACAGGGCAGGCAGATGTCCCGCAGGTGGCAGTTGGAGCACAGGGTCTTCAGGGGGGTCGGGCCGAGCGACGGCGCGGGCGGCGCGTCATCGAGGGGGCGCAGGACCCGGACGGGCGCTTCGGCGAAGGCGGTTTCGTGCTTCATGGCGGACTTCTCGGTGAGGACAATTCAGTGCAGGTGCCGGGCCCGGGCATCGGCGATGGCGCCGGGCAGGCGCTCGAAATCGGAGCTTTTATCCAGGAAGGCGTCAGCGCCCTCGCCCAGGTAGCGTTTGCGATAGGCGGGGCCGGCGTTGTTGCTGAATACGACGAAGGCAATGCCGGGCGCAGCTTGGCGAATCGCGCGCAGCACCTGCAGGCCCGTGCCGCCCTCGAGCTGGATGTCCAGCACCACGACCTGGGGCTGGCTGGCGAGGATCCCGTCGATGCAGGCCTGGGGCGTGCCCGCCTCGCCCACCACGGCCACGGCATGAGCGCTCAGGAGCGTGGCCACGCGCGCGCGGATCGGGCCGGAGTCATCGGCCAGGAAAACGCGGGCGGGAGCGATGGATACCATGGCCCGAACTGTGACTCGTCGGTGGGCCATCGAACATCAGCCATCGGCTCGAACCTGGCATCGGAATCCTCCGCAAGATCGCGGGCAGGCGTCCGAGCCCGTCTAGGAATCGTCTGAGACGAACACGCCTGCAGACCCTGCGCTGCGTGCCTCTACTGAAAGGGAGGGTACCCGGAAGGTATGATCAAAGTCAGCTTCAACCCGCCTTGGATCACCCAGATGACCTTCACCCGCATCCTCCCGCTGTTCGCCCTTGCTCTCACCGCCCTGGCCAGCGCGCCGACCTGGGCGCAGAAATGCGCCGCGAGCGAGACAACCCTGTACGAAGGCAGCACCGGCAAAAAGGGCATCCTGGTGTGTGCGTCCCCGGCCAAGCCGCCCTACAGCAAGATCGAATACCGCTTCGGACCGGCCGAGAAGGCCGAGATGACCTACACCGCCGACGCTGCCGGCGGGCGCAAGTTCTTCGCCAGCAGCGAAGCCCTGCAGCCCCGGGCCAGCCTGAGCCACCTGTGGTTCGTGAACGGCGACACCACCTACGTGATCAGCCAGTGCATTGGCGGCAACTGCCCGCATGCAGGCGGCATCGTGGTGGCCAAGGGCAAGAAGATCATTGCCCGCATCAAGGCCAAGGAGGGCAGCTTCACCGCCGACGATGCAGTCGACTTCGAGGGCGAGAAATCCAAGACGCCCCTGATCCAGATCAAGCAACCGGACGGGATTGACGTCACCAAGCTGTACGACTGAACGGACCCCGCGAGGCTACGCCGCGTCCGCCAGCCCGTGGCGGATGGCGTACCTCACCAGCTCGGCGGGGTTGTGCACCCCGAGCTTGTCCATCAGGTGGGTCTTGTGCGTGCTGACCGTCTTGACCGACAGGTGCAGGGCCTGCGCGATCTCGGTGACCGAGGCGCCGGTCACCAGACGCCGGAACACCTCGAACTCCCTCGGCGACAGCGCCTCGTGCGGTGCAGCCTCGTGGCCTGGCATGGCCCCCAGGGCCAGCTGCTGCGCGACGTCGGCACTCACGTAGGCGCCGCCTGCCGCGATCTTGCGCAGGGCCTGCTCGAGTTCCGCCGAGGCGCTTTCCTTCGTGAGGTAACCGCTGGCGCCTGACTTGATCGCGCGCACCGCGTACTGGGTCTCCTGGTGCATGCTCAGGACCAGGATGCGGGCACGGGGTTTTTCGGTCTTGACCAGGCGTATGAGCTCCATGCCGCTGCGACCCGGCATGGACAGGTCCAGCAGCAGCAGGTCGAAGTCGGTCTCGCGTGCCAGCTGCATCACCTGCGTGCCATCGGCCGCTTCGCCCACCACCTGGAAATCCGTCACTGCGGCGAGGATGCGCTTGAGGCCTTCCCGCACGATGGCGTGGTCGTCGGCCAGGACGATGCGGATCATGGGCGAACCTCCGAGGGAAGCGGAATCCGGGCGAGCACCCGGGTGCCGGCACCCGGCGCGGCATCGATGCGGACCGTGCCCTCCAGCAGCTGCGCCCGCTCGCGCAGCCCCATCAGGCCCAGCGATTCGGGCTTGCGCGCGGCCTGGGTGTCGAAGCCGGCGCCGTCGTCACGGACCTCCAGCACCACCTGGCCGCCCTCACGTGCCACCCGCACCCAGGCCCGTCGGGCGTGCGCGTGCTTGGCCACATTGGCCAGGGACTCCTGCACGATGCGAAAGGCCGCCGTGGCATGCGGCTCCTGCAGCTCGAGGGACTCGTCCAGGTCCAGGTCGCAGGGCACGCCATGACGCTGGGTGAAGCTCTGTGACAACCACTCGATGGCAGGTACCAGCCCGAGATCGTCCAGCACCAGCGGGCGCAAGTCGGCGGCAATGCGGCGGGTGGCAGCCACGCAGGCATCCAGCATGCCGAGCATGCCCATCACCTTGTCGACGGCGGCCGCGGGGTCCTGGGTGAGATGATCGCGAAGCCAGGTGGCATCCATCTTCAGGGCTGTCAGCGACTGCGCCAGCTCGTCGTGCAGCTCCCGGGCCACGCGGCTTTTTTCCTGCTCGCGGATGGCGGAGGCCTCGGTGGCAAAGCGCGCCAGGTCACGCCGGGCCTTCACCCGCTCGGTGACATCGCGCAGGATGACGGAAAACAGCTTGCCGTGCGCGGTGTCGATCTGGGAAATCGAGGCGTCCATCGGGAACTCGGTCCCGTCGGCGCGCAGGCCATACAGCACGGTGCCCTCGCCCTTGCGGCGGTGGGTGACCCCGGTGTCCGCGAAGTGCTTCACGTGCGCGGCATGCCCGCCGCGGAAGCGGGCCGGCAGGAGCATGGACAGGGGCTGGCCCAGGACCTGTTGGACCGGCCAGCCGAAGGTGGCCTCGGCCGCGCGGTTGTACAGCACGATGCGTTCACCGTCATCGATGCTGATGATGGCGTCCATTGCGGAGTCGAGCAGGGCGGCCAGGCGGCTGGCGGCGTCGGCGTCACTGAGACGGGAAAGAGGCACGGGAGACTGCAGGCGTGTCGATCCCGCAAATTACAGCACAAGGCCGTCCGCAGCTTCGTACCCAGCCCCGCGCTCGGTGCTCCGTGTCCCGACAGACGCCGGAGGCTACTCGCGCAAGGCCGGTGCGGGCCCGGTGCGTGACAGCACCAGCGCCAGCAGGCTGGAGCCGGTGCAGACCGCCCAGAACAGGAAGAAGGAAGCGGTGTAGACCGACTGCCGCGACCACCCCAGGGGGCCGCCCGCCCACGTCAGTTCTTGGGGGTCGACCACGGCGAATACCGCAGCCTCGAGCACACAGGCCGCCAGGAAAGCGGGCCAGAGCACCGTCAGCAACATCTTGGCCCACATGGGTCTGCCTCCTCTGGGGGTTGCATCCTGGCCTCAGCGGGCTGGCGCGGGGGACGCGGCGTGGTTGCGCCCCTGCTGCGCGGGCAGCATGGCCTTGCCGCCCGCCTCGGCCCGGGACGGGATCTGGAACTTGTAGCTGTCATGGGCGACCACCGGATCGGGGCTGCCCGCCGCCACCATGAACGTGGCGATGCTGGCGACCACGACCGCGGCCGGCCCGCCAATGACCATCCAGACCAGGCCATGGCGCCACCAGGGAGAAACGGATTCGGGCGTGGAAAGATCGGGCATGGCGGACTCCGGTGGGTCAAGGACGAGGCAGCAGGAAGACGGATTTCTCGGTGACCTCGGCGCCATCGGACGCCGCGGTGATCTGAAAGCGGATCGGGTGGGAGCCCGGGGTGGAGGCATCCTGCGGCACCTGCAGGCGAACCGCGACCCAGCGGGATTGGGCGGCCTCGACGGCGAACTCGGCGTCCGAAGCCACCGCCAGGCCAGGCAAGCCCGCCGCCGAGATGCGGTAGGTCTGGGACTGCTCGGTGGCATTCATGATCTGCAGCCGGTACACATTCTCGATATGACCGCCCGCCACGATGCGGGCCAGCGCCGCGCGATCGCGCACCACGTCCACCTTCAGCGGTGTGCGCAAGGCCAGGCTGATGCCCACGGCCAGCGTGAGGGCGCCCAGGATCATGGTGTAGACCAGCACCCGTGGTCGCAGGGCGCGACGCCCCATCTGCCCACGCGTCATGCCCTGCGCCAGCGCGTTCTGCGTGGTGAAGCGGATCAGACCCCGCGGGTACTGCATCTTGTCCATCACGCTGTCGCAGACATCGATGCAACCGGCACAGCCGATGCACTCGTACTGCAGGCCCTTGCGGATATCGATGCCCGTCGGACAGACCTGCACGCACAGCGCGCAGTCGATGCAAGCCCCCAGGCCCTTGGCCGCGTAGTCCTCGCTGCGGCCCCGCGTGCCGCGCGGCTCACCACGCGCAGCGTCATAACTGACGATCAGGGTGTCCTTGTCGAACATGGCGCTCTGAAAGCGCGCATAGGGGCACATGTACTTGCACACCTGTTCCCGCATCCAGCCGGCGTTGCCATAGGTGGCCAAGCCGTAGAACAGGACCCAGAACACCTCCCACGATCCCATGCGGGTCTGCAGGAATTCCATGCCCAGCTCGGTGATGGGCGTGAAGTAGCCGACGAAGGTAAATCCGGTCCAGATCGAAAAGCCGATCCACAGCAGGTGCTTGAACCACTTTTTGACCAGCTTTTCGAGCGAGATGCGCCCCTCGTCCAGGCGCATGCGCGCGTTGCGGTCGCCCTCCACTCGGCGCTCGATCCACAGGAAGATCTCGGTGTAGACCGTCTGCGGACAGGCAAAGCCGCACCACAGGCGCCCCGCCACCGCGGTAAAAAGGAACAGGGACAGCGCACTGATCACCAGCAGCCCGGTGAGGTAGATGAAGTCCTGCGGGTACAGCACATACCCAAACAGATAAAAGCGCCGCGCCGCCAGATCGAACAGCAAGGCCTGCCGTTCGCCCCAGGACAACCAGGGCAGGCCATAGAACACGATCTGCGTCAGCCAGACAAATACCCAGCGCCAGTTGACGAAGCGCCCCGCGACACTGCGCGGGTAGATCTTCTTGTGCGCCTCGTAGAGGGACTGGTAGCCCTCGCCCTCGGCACCCTCCGGCATCAGGGGGATGACCTTGCGAGATGACGGGGCGGCAGGCGGCGGCATGGGCGGGCGTTCGGATCCGGTCAGGGCTTGGCGGGGGCAGGCTTGTTGGACAGGCTCCAGACGTAGGCGGTCAGCACGTGGATCTGAGCTTCGGTGAGCTTGCCTTCCTGGGCGGGCATCACGTTGACCTTGCCGTTGTTGACGATGTTGATGATGGCCTGCTCCCCCCAGCCATGCAGCCAGACATCGTCAGTCAGGTTGGGCGCGCCCAGCGCGGGGTTGCCCTTGCCGTTGGCACCATGGCAGGCGGCACAGGCGCTGAACTTGACCTTGCCCAGTTGTGCCCGCACCGAATCATGCGGTGCCCCCGACAGGCTCAGGACGTACTGCGCCACGTTCTTCACATCGTCCGCACCGCCAACCGCCGCCGCCATCGGCGGCATCTGGCCCACTCGACCTTTTTGCAGGGTCAGGGCGATGGCCTCGGGCGCGCCTCCATGCAGCCAGTCGCTGTCCGCCAGGTTGGGAAAGCCCTTGCTGCCGCGGGCGTCGGAGCCGTGGCACTGCGAGCAGTTGTTCATGTACAGGCGCTCGCCGATGGCCAGCGCCTGCGCGTCGCCAGCCAACTCCTCGGGCCTGCGCGCGGTGAACTGGGCGTAGAGGGGCTCAAGCTCCTTGCGGGCCTTCTCGACCTCCTCGGCATAGTGGCCTGCGGTGCTCCAACCGAGCTTGCCCGGGTAGCTGCCCAGTCCCGGGTAGGCCACCAGGTACAGGAGCGAGAAGATGATCGTGAGCACAAACAGCCACATCCACCAGCGAGGCAAAGGGTTGTTCATCTCGCGCAGGTCCTCGTCCCAGACGTGGCCCGTGGTGTTGTCGGCGCTGGCCGGTACCTTCTTGCGGGCGGTGACCCACAGCAGGACCAGACAGGCCACGATGCCGATCAGGGTGACAGCGGTCACGAAGACCGACCAGTAGTTCGCGTTGAAGTCGCTCATGGCGCGGCGTCTTTCAGTCTTGTTCGAACGGGATGCGGGCCGCTTCGTCGAAACGGCTCCGGTTGCGACGGGCATAGGCCCAGGCGGCGATGCCCAGGAACAGCCCGAAGCAGACCAGGGTGGCCAGGATGCGCATGCTGGTGATGTCCATGGAAACCTCCGTCACTTCAGCGCCAAACCCATGCCCTGGAGGTAGGCGATCAGGGCATCCATCTCGGTCTTGCCCTTCACGTCCTCGGGCGCCTTCGCAATCTCTTGATCGGTGTAGGGCACGCCAGCCACGCGCAGGGCGCGCATGCGCGGCGCGATGGTGTCGGCATCGACGGCGGCCTTTTCCAGCCACGGGTAGGCCGGCATGTTGGACTCGGGCACCACGTCGCGCGGGTTGACCAGGTGGATGCGGTGCCACTCGTCGCTGTACTTGCCGCCCACGCGGTGCAGGTCGGGGCCGGTGCGCTTGGATCCCCACTGGAAGGGGTGGTCGTAGACGAATTCACCCGCCACCGAGTAGTGGCCATAGCGCAGGGTCTCGGCGCGGAAGGGGCGGATCATCTGCGAGTGGCAGTTGTAGCAACCCTCGCGCAGGTAGATGTCGCGGCCCGCGAGCTGCAGCGCGGTGTAGGGCTTCACGCCCGCCACCGCCTCGGTGGTGGATTTCTGGAAGAACAACGGGACGATCTCCACCAGGCCACCCACGGCGACCACGAGCAGGATCAGGACGATCATCAGGAAGTTGCTGGTCTCGACCCTCTCGTGGCTGAAACCAGGCTTGGCATTGGGTTGGCTCATGTCGTTACCTTCAGGACGTCAGGCAGGTTGGGCCGCAGGCACGGAGACGGTCACCGCACGGCCACTCGCCGCGGTCATCCAGGTATTCCAGGCCATGACCAGCATGCCAAGCAGATACAGCAGGCCGCCGGCAACGCGGATCACATAGAAGGGATAGGTGGCCTTGACCGATTCGACGAAGGTGTAGGTCAGGGTGCCATCGGGGTTGATGGCGCGCCACATCAGGCCCTGCATCACACCGGCGATCCACATGGCGGCGATGTACAGGACGATGCCGACGGTGGAAATCCAGAAGTGCAGCTCGATGGCCGGAATGCTGTACATCTTCTTCTGGCCGAAGAGGCGCGGGATCAGGTAGTAGAGCGATCCCATGGAGATCAGGCCGACCCACCCCAGCGCGCCGGAGTGCACATGGCCCACCGTCCAGTCGGTGTAGTGCGAGAGCGCGTTGACGGTCTTGATGGACATCATCGGGCCCTCGAAGGTGCTCATGCCGTAGAACGACAGGGACACGATCAGGAAGCGCAGCACCGGGTCGTCACGCAGCTTGTGCCAGGCACCCGAGAGCGTCATGACGCCGTTGATCATGCCGCCCCAGGACGGCGCCAGCAGGATCAGGGAAAACAGCATGCCCACCGACTGCGTCCAATCGGGCAGCGCGGTGAAGTGCAGGTGGTGCGGACCCGCCCACATGTAGGTGAAGATCAGTGCCCAGAAGTGGACGATGGACAGGCGGTAGCTGTAGACGGGACGCTCGGCCTGCTTGGGGATGAAGTAGTACATCATCCCCAGGAAACCGGCGGTGAGGAAGAAGCCCACCGCGTTGTGGCCGTACCACCACTGGATCATGGCGTCCTGCACGCCGGCATAGGCCGAATACGACTTCATGAAGCCGGCGGGAATCGCCACGCTGTTGACGATGTGCAGCAGGGCCACCGCGATGATGAAGGCCCCGTAGAACCAGTTGGCCACGTAGATGTGCCGCACCTTGCGCACGCCCAGCGTGCCGAAGAAGACCACCGCATACGCCACCCACACCAGAGCGATCAGGATGTCGATCGGCCACTCCAGTTCCGCGTATTCCTTGCCCGAGGTGTAGCCCAGGGGCAGGCTGATGGCGGCGGCGACGATGACGGCCTGCCAGCCCCAGAAGGTGAAGGCGGCCAGCTTCGGTGCAAACAGTGGCACCTGCGAAGTGCGCTGCACCACCCAGTAGCTCGTGGCAAACAGCGCACTGCCGCCGAAGGCGAAGATCACCGCATTGGTGTGCAGAGGCCGCAGACGGCCATAACTGAGCCAGGGAATGCCGAAATTGAGCTCGGGCCACGCCAGCTGCGCGGCGATGAACACGCCCACCGCCATGCCCACCACGCCCCAGACCACGGCCATGAGGGAGAACTGGCGGACCACGGTGTCGTGGTACTGGGCAGCGCCAGCGGGCGGGGCGGCGAAGCCGGAAACGGCGGAAGCCATCGTCATGGGAAATCACCTTTTTCTGAGTGCCTCTTCAGTGTCGTGCGAGGCTCAGGGGAAACCCTTGATTCAGGTCAATCGCCGTGCAGAATCCGCTCGCCTTCCGCCTCCAGGGCATCGAACTGCCCGCGCCAGACCGCCCAGGCCAGACCGGCCAGGATCAGGAGGGCCAGGACCACCGACAGGGGGATGAGGAGAAAGAGGATGTCCATGGTCAGGGCTGTGAGGCGTCGGCGGGCGCACAGGTGGCAAGCCGTGCCGCATTCATGACCACGAGCAGCGAGCTGGCCGCCATGCCCAGGCCCGCGAGCCAGGGCGGCATCAGCCCCATCACTGCCAACGGCACGCAGGCGCCGTTGTAGACGGCCGCCCACAGCAGGTTCTGGCGCACGACACGGCGCGTGCGCCGCGCATGCGCGATCAAGCCGGCCACGGCGCCTACACGCCCGCCTTGAAGCACCACGTCGCTACGGGCCTGGGCCAGAGGCACGCCCTCGCCCAGGGCCACCGACACGTCCGCGCAGGCCAGCACCGGGCCATCGTTCATGCCATCGCCCACCATGGCCACGCGCCGGCCCTGGGCCTGCAAGGCCCGCACCCGCGCCAGCTTGTCCTCGGGCGAGCAGCCGCCCTCCCAGTAGGCAATGCCCGCGCGCAGGGCCAGCCGGCCCACGGCCTCGGGACGGTCGCCCGAGAGCAGGCGCACGTGCAGACCCATCGCGAGCAGGTGGGTGACGGCTGCCGCCGCATCGGGCCGCAGGGACTCGGACAGGTGGAAGGTGGCCAGCCAGCCGCTGTCGTCCGCCAGGTGGGCCTGGGCGGTGACGCCCTCTGCCGCGCGCACGCCGCAGAAGGCTGCAGACCCCAGCCGCAGGTCGCGCCCGCGCAAGGGCCCGGTGGTCAGACGCCCACGCATGCCCTCCCCCGGCCGCTCGGTGACCTCATGGGCCTGCAGACCCGCGGCGCGCGCCCCGGCCGCGACCACGAGCGAGCGTGAAACCGGGTGCAGCGAATGCGAGCCCAGGGCAGCGGCCGCCATCAGGACCTCGTCGGCCACGACACCGTCGCGGCAGCGGATCGCGGTCAGGGCCAGTCCTTCCTGCGTCAGCGTGCCGGTCTTGTCGAAGACCACGGTGTCCACCGCGGCCAGGGTTTCCAGGGCCTGCAACTGGCGTACCAGCAAGCCGCGCCGGGCCAGCGCGCCCGCAGCCGCCAGGGTGGCGGCCGGCGTGGCCAGGGACAGGGCGCAGGGGCAGGTGACGATGAGGACCGCAACGGCCACGGACAGGGCATGTGCCGGTCCGGCGGACCACGCCGCCAGGGCGGCTGCCGCGGCCGCGGCGAGCACGAGCCACAGGAAGGGGGCGGCGATGCGGTCGGCCAGGCGGGCCAGGCGCGGCTTGTCCAGGCCGGCCCGCTCCATGAGGGCCACGATCCCTGCGTAGCGTGTGTCGGCCCCGAGGCGCTGCACGCGCACGGTCAAGGTAGCCGAGAGGTTGTGGCTGCCGGCAATGACGGCGTCCCCCACGCGGCGCGCCAGCGGCTCGGACTCTCCTGTGAGGAGGGCCTCGTGCACGCGGCTCTCGCCGGATTCGATGCGGCCATCGACCGGAAACACCTCGCCCGCACGCACACGAATGCAGTCCCCCACCGCGAGGCTGCGTACCGGCACCCGCTGCCAACCCCCGGCGCCATCCGCTGCGAGCCGCTCCACGCTGGCCGGCAGCGCCCGAACCAGGGCCTCGAGCGCACCCGCGGTGCGATCGCGCAGGCGTTGTTCGAGCAGGCGGCCTGACAGCAGGAAGAAGACGAACATCGTGACCGAGTCGTACCAGACCTCCCGGCCCCAGGGGCCCGAGGGATCGAAGGTGGCGGCAGTGCTGGCGGCGAAGGCGATGGCCAGGCCCAGGGCCACCGGCACGTCCATGCCGATGCGGCGGTGCGTGAGGTCGCGCCAGGCCCCCGCGAAGAAGGGCCGGCAAGAGAACAGCACGACCGGCAGGGTCATCATCCAGGCGCCCCAGCGCAGAAGGCGCTCGGCATCGGGGGCGATGTCCCCGGGGGCCGCCACATACAGCGGCACCGAATACATCATGGCCTGCATCATCCCGAAGCCCGCCACCAGCCACTGCCACAGCAGCAGGCGCCTGGCACGTGCGCGAGGCACAGCGTCCAGCAGGTCGCCCGCTGGCACCGCCGCATAGCCGCTGGCGCGCAGGGCCTGCAGCCACTGCGAGGGCCTGCAGCCGGCCTCGGACCAGACCACACGCGCGGTGGCTGTGGCGCCGTTCACGTCAACGGACTCGACGCCCGGCACCTGGCCGAGGGCCTGTTCGACGGCGAGCGTGCAGGCGGCGCAGTGCATGCCCTCGATCGCCAGGTAGGACTCCCAGCAGCCCGCGCGGTCCACCAGGGCCCGGCCGAAGCGCGGCCACTCGGTCCGGTCGTCGAGCACGGCCCAGCCCTCGGTCTGCGCAGGCGTGCCGGGGGCTGCGTGCCCCAGGGGCAGCGTCAAGGTGGCGGAAGCGGTCACAGCGGGAGACTACGGCCTGGAGCGCGTGCCACCTTGATGTGGATCAAGCCGGGCACGCCGGGGCCGCCCTAAGCTGGCTTCATGTACAAACGCCTGCTCGTCGCCACCGACCACTCCCGGCTTTCGCGCAAGGCGGAAAAGGCGGCCATCGGACTGGCCGCATCCAACGGCGCGAACCTGGTGGTGCTGCATGTGGTGCCCGACTACCCCATGAGCTACTTCGAGGGCGCCGTCACCCTGAGTCCCGAGGAGGTGGCCCGCATCGAGGGCACCTGGACCGCGCGGGGGCAGAAGGTGGTCGACACCGTGGTTGCGGCCGCCGGCCAACAGGGCGTGACGGCGCAGGGCGTGCTGGTGCATTCCGACCAGGTGGCGGAGGCCGTGATGGCTGCTGCCCGCAAGCACCGCTGCGACCTGATCGTGATGGCCTCGCACGGCCGACGCGGCCTCACGCGTGTGCTGCTCGGAAGCGAGACGCAGCATGTGCTGACGCACAGTACGACCCCCGTCCTGGTGCTACGCTGATTTCGCCTGCAGCCCGCCCCCACCTCACCCCAAGGAGAACCCATGCGAATTGTCCTGGCCGCCGACGGCAGCAACTACACGAAAAAAGCCCTGGCTTTCCTGGTGACACACGAGAGCCTGGCCGGCCCGGACGACGAGATCGTCGTCGTCCACGCCCAACCTGCCCTGCCACCGCGCGTGCGGTCCGCCGTCGGGTCCGACGTGGTGAAGTCGTATCAGAGCGAAGAAGCCGAGAAGGTGCTGTTACCGATCCGCCGATTCCTGGACAAGCATGATCTGAAATACCGCTGCGAATGGTCAGTCGGTCCAGCGGACGATCAGATCCTGCGCACCGCGAAGAAGGCCAAGGCCCACCTGATCGTGATGGGCACCCACGGCCACGGCGTGCTGGGACGTACCCTGATGGGCAGCGTGGCGCAGAAAGTGGTCACCGGCGCCGACGTGCCGGTGATGCTGGTCAAGTAAGGTCGGCTTTGGCCAGGATTGAGCCGGGCTCTAGCCTGCCCGTGCAAGCTCGGAGGCCTCGCGTGCCAGCGCGGTGATGCGGGTCCAGTCACCCGCCGCAATGGCCGCAGCGGGTGTCAGCCACGATCCGCCAACGCAGGCCACATTGGGCAGCGCGAGAAACTCTCCCGCGTTTGCCGCCGAGATACCGCCGGTCGGACAGAATTTCACCTCTCCGAACGGCCCTCCCCAGGCCTTGAGCATGGCCGCTCCACCCGCCTGTAGCGCGGGAAAGAACTTCAGCTGTGTGTAGCCCTCTTCCTGGGCCCGCATGATCTCGCTGCCCGTAGCCACACCGGGCAAGAGGGGCAGCTGGGCCTCACGGCAGGCCCGGCCGACCGACACCGTGAAGCCCGGGCTGACGGCGAACCGCGCCCCCGCGTGACGGGCGGCCGTCGCATCGGCAGCGCTGCGCACCGTGCCGGCCCCCACCACCGCCTCGGGGACGTCGCGCGCGATGGCCTCGATGCAGGCCAGGGCCGCAGGTGTGCGCAAGGTGACCTCCAGCATGCGGATCCCGCCGGCCACCAGGGCGCGGGCCAGGGGCACGGCATGCGCCACGTCCTCCAGCACGATGACCGGAATGACGGGGGCGTCGCGCATCACGTCCAGCGCAGTCAGGTGGGCAGGCAACGGGCGGCCTGCGCTCACAGGGGTTACAGCCATGTGCAGGCTCCTTCTTCGGCCGCGAGGGCGTTGCGCCGGAATCCGGCAAAGAGATCGCGCCCCAGGCCGACCTGGTTGGCGGCGCGCAGGGCCTCGGGCAAAGTGGCGGGCTGGCGCGCCTGCCACTCGGCGTCCGGCACCAGGGCCTGCAGGGTGCCCGCGGTCGCATCCAGCCGCACACGGTCACCGTCTCGCAGGCGGGCCAGGGGGCCGCCCGCCGCCGCTTCGGGCGACACATGGATGGCTGCAGGTACCTTGCCGGACGCCCCGCTCATGCGGCCATCGGTCACCAGCGCCACGCGCCAGCCCTCGCCCTGGAGCACTGCCAACGGTGGCGTGAGCTTGTGCAGCTCCGGCATGCCATTGGCGCGCGGCCCCTGCCAGCGCACCACGCAGACCAGGCCACCAGCGCCGTTCTCGCGGCAGGCCCTGGCCAGTTCGCCCGCGGCGAAGGCCTGCAGCAGGTCCTCCTGGCTGTCGAACACGCGGGCCGGCGCTTCGGTGATGTGGCGATCCTCGGGGACGGCCGACACCTTGATCACGCTGCGGCCCAGGTTGCCCGTGAGCAGGCGCAGCCCGCCGGTGGGGCTGAAAGGTGAAGCGGCCGGCCGCACCACCTGCGTGTCCCCGGACGCGCCAGTGGCCTGCCAGCGCAGCGCGCCCTCCTGAAGGCGGGGCACCTGGGTGTACTCGCACAGCCCCCCCGGGCGCACCGTGGTGACGTCGGCATGCATGAGGCCGGCGTCCATCAACTCCCGGATGATGAAACCCGGCCCGCCGGCATCCTGGAACTGGTTCACGTCGGCACTGCCATTGGGGTAGACGCGGGCCAGCAGCGGCGCGACCGCGGACAGCCGGGCGAAGTCATCCCAGTCGATGGTGATCCCGGCGGCACGCGCCACGGCGACCCAGTGAATCAGGTGATTGGTGGAGCCGCCGGTCGCCAGCAGGGCCACCATGGCGTTGACGATGCTGCGCTCGTCGACCAGGCGGCCGATCGGGGTGTAGTGCCGGCCCGGGACGATGGCCAGCAGCGTGCGCACCGCCTCGCGCGTGAGGGGCTCGCGCATCTGGGCGTGCGGCGGGATGAAGGCCGCGCCGGGCACATGCAGACCCATGGCCTCCATGAGCATCTGGTTGCTGTTGGCGGTGCCGTAGAAGGTGCAGGTGCCCGGTCCGTGGTACGCCTTCTGTTCGGCCTCGAGCAGGGCCGCACGACCGACCTCGCCGCGGGCGGCCTGCTCGCGCACCTTGGCCTTGTCGCTGTTGGACAGGCCGCTGGCCATGGGCCCGCCCGGCACGAAGACGGTCGGCAGGTGCCCGAAGTGCAGCGCACCGATCAACAGCCCGGGAACGATCTTGTCGCAGATACCCAGCATCAGCGCGCCGTCGAACACGTCGTGCGAGAGCGCCACCGCCGTGCCCTGGGCGATGACGTCGCGCGAGAACAGGGACAGCTCCATCCCGGGCGTGCCCTGGGTGACGCCATCGCACATGGCGGGCACGCCGCCAGCCACCTGGGCGGTGGCGCCGTGGCGCCGGGCTTCGTCCTTGATGATGTCCGGAAATCCGGCGTACGGCGCATGCGCCGACAGCATGTCGTTGTAGGCGGTGACGATGGCGAGGTTGGGCGCGCGCTCGGCGACGACCTTGAGCTTGTCATTGGCGGGCAGCGCCGCGAAGGCATGGGCCACGTTGGCGCAGCCCATACGGTCGGCACCGCGCGGGCGGCGGGCCATGTCGTCCAGCAGGCGCAGGTAGGCCGAGCGGCCGGCCTGGCTGCGGGCGCGGATACGGTCGGTGACGGCGGCCACCACGGGATGAAGAGTCATGGGCACGAACCTGGAAGGAGGCCTGGAGGGGTGCGCACGATGGTACCTGCAACCCTCTGGCAACCCGCATTGCGGTTACCACACGGTTACGACGCGATCAGGCGCGGCCGCGCGCGCGGATGCCGGCCGAGAGACCCGGCATCGGGCGCGCGCTGGTGGCCGGTGCCACAATCGCAGGCCATGAGCTCTCCCTCCCAAGCCCTGGCCGATTTGCGCAAAAGCTACGAGCGCGCCGAACTGAGTGAAGAGGCGAGCCACGCCGACCCTCTGCGCCAGTTCGAGCAGTGGCTGCAGGAAGCGATCGCTGCCGAGGTCCCCGAGCCCAATGCCATGACGCTGGCCACCGTTGGCAGCAACCTGCGCCCCAGCACCCGGGTGGTGTTGATCAAGGGCTGTGACGAGCGCGGCATCGTCTGGTACACGAACTACGACAGCCGCAAGGGCCAGGAGTTGGCGGGCAACCCCTACGCGGCACTTCAATTCCATTGGGTGGAACTGGAGCGGGTGGTCCGGATCGAGGGCCGTGTGGAAAAGGCCAGCCCCGAGGAAAGCGACACCTACTTTCACAGCCGACCCCTGGACTCGCGCATCGGCGCCTGGGCCAGCCCGCAAAGCGAGGTGATCGCCGGCCGCAGCGTGCTGGTGGCCAATGCCGCGAAGTACGGCGCGCAGTTCCTGCTGCAGCCGCCGCGGCCGCCGCACTGGGGAGGGTACCGGCTGGTACCGGACCGGTGGGAGTTCTGGCAGGGGCGCAGAAGCCGCCTGCATGACCGTCTACGCTACACGCCACAGGATGGCGGCTGGCTGCGCGAGCGGCTGGCGCCCTGATCGAAGCGCCCTGATCGAAGCGCCTGATCGCGACGCGCGGAGGCTCAGGGGCGTCGATCCGGCGGGGCGATCACTGCGAGGCAACCGGCGTGCCGGATCGCCACCAGCGAAGCAAGGCCGGGAAATCCCCGCGGAATCCGTGACGCAGGAGCGCCTCGTAGCGGACGGAGCAGACGGCGGCATTGCCAGCATCCATCAAGCCGGCCTCAGCGTCGGTGTCGCACTGGCGCACCAGGCGCTTGAGGCAGGCGTCGGGCAGTTGCTCCTGCAACCGGATGCTGGCCTCGCGGTCAGACCACCAGGGGACTGGCGCCGAGGCTTCAGGGCACTGCGCCGAGGCCGGCAGCGGCGAGGCAGCGCCCGCCAGCAGCAATACCCAGGGACTCCAGCGCGCCGCGCTGCAAAACCATGCAGCGGTACGCCGCGAGGACGGTGACTGTTTCGGCATGGAATCCTCCCGTTGGTGTTGTGAACGGGTTATAGGGCGGGCTCCGTCGAATGGCGAGGCACTAATGCTCGCTTCGCCGGGAAACCCGCGAGTGCGAACACCATGCTGCGCCCGCACACGCAGGCGGGTGCCGGGCACGGGCCGGGTGTGGCGTAGGACGCCGGCCGGATCAATCGCGCACGAGCGCGGCGTAGGTCTTGCGGAACTTCGCCACCTTGGGCGCGGCCACGGCGAGGCAGTAGCCCTGGTAGGGATTGCGCTCGAAGAAATCCTGGTGATAGTCCTCGGCCGGCCAGTAGGCAGCCAGGGGCTGGACCTCGGTGACGATGGGGGCGCCATACACCTTGTCCTGGCTCATCTCGCGCACCAGGTCGTCGGCGACCTGCTTCTGGTCAGGGGTCGTGTAGTAGATGCCGCTGCGGTATTGCGTGCCGATGTCATGGCCCTGGCGGTTCAACTGAGTCGGATCGTGAACCAGGAAAAAGATCTCCAGCAGCTGGCGCGCGCTGATGCTGTCCGGGTCGTAGGTCAGTCGCACCACCTCGTTGTAGCCCGTCGTACCGGTGCACACCTGCTCGTAGCTGGGGCGGCCGGCGTGACCGTTGGCGTAGCCCGACTCGACATCGGTGACACCGCGCACCTTGACGAAGACTGCCTCCGTGCACCAGAAACAGCCGCCGCCGAGGACCAGGGTCTGGGGTTCACTCATGATGTCCCTCCTTGGAAGGCCCAGACTGTAGCCTCAAGGCGCCCCCGGGCCGGCCCGCTACCATCGCAGGCCTATGGAACTCGGGGACATCAAGGCCTTGGTCATGCCGCTGGTCCTGCCGCCGGCCGGCCCCCTGTGGCTGGTGGCGCTGGCGCTGATCGGGCTGTGGCGTTTGCCGCGCGCGCGGCCTGCGGCGCTGGGCCTGGGCGCCGTGGGACTGGCCGCCCTGTGGCTGCTGTCCTGCCACGCGGTGGCGATCTGGCTCACGACCTTGCTGCTCCCCCTGCCACAGCCGCTCCCCGCGGGCGCGCTCACGTCGGCGCGCACGCAGGCCGTCGTCGTCCTGGGCGGCGGGGTGCTGGCGCAGGCACCCGAGTACGGGGCCCCGCAGCCGTCCAGTCCGACGCTGACCCGGCTGCGCTATGGCATCCGCCTGGCGCGCGCGCAAGGCCTGCCCCTGGCCTTTGCCGGCGGCATGGGCTGGGGCGGGCGCGGAGTGGCCAGCGAGGCCGAGGCGGCAAGCCTGGCGGCACGCGACGACTTCGGGTTCGAGATCCGATGGCTCGACGACCGTTCGCGAGACACCCGCGAGAACGCCCAGCGGATCGCCGCCCTCCTGCAGCCGCAGGGCGTGCGCCGGATCGCTCTGGTGTCCGATGCGTGGCACCTGCCTCGCGCCACGCTGGAATTCGAGCGCGCCGGCTTCGAGGTGCTGGCGGCGCCCACCCGCATGCCCCTGCCGATTGCCCGGCCCGCGCTGGAGTGGCTTCCCTCCGCGGAGGGCCTGTACGCCTCACGGCAAGTCCTGCGCGAATGGATCGCCTTGCAGGCGACCCGGCTGGCCGGATCCTGAAACCGGCCGCAGGAGCCGGGACGGGCGCCACGTTTCTTGACGGGCCGGACCGCTGACGGTACATTACTAACCAGTCAGTCATTAATTTTCCGCATGGAAGCCAAGACAGAAGAAGGCCTCGCCAAGCGCGAGCGCCGAAAGCAGGCGCGCCCGGGCGAACTGCTCGATGCCGCGCTGGCGCTTTTCGTTGAAAAGGGATTTGCCGCCACCCGGGTCGAGGAGGTGGCCGCGCGCGCGGGGGTGTCCAAGGGCACCTTGTTCCTCTACTTCGACAGCAAGGAGGAACTGCTCAAGGCGGTGGTGCATGAGAACCTGGCGGGACGCTTCGTCCAGTGGAACGAGGAGTTCGAGCGTTTCCCGGGCAGCAGCGCCGAGATGCTGCGTGCCTGCCTGGCTGCCTGGTGGGAGCGGATCGGGTCGACGCCGGCCTCGGGCATCACCAAGTTGATGATCAGCGAATCCCAGAACTTCCCCGAACTGGCCACCTACTACCAGCGCGAGGTGATCGAGCCGGGCAAGGCCTTGATCAAGCGCATCCTGCAACGAGGTGTCGACCGTGGCGAGTTTCGCGTGGCCGACATGGACTATGCGATCTACAGCGTCATCGCACCGATGATTTTTCTCATGATGAACAAACACTCCAAGGGCACTTGTGTCCCGGCGGGCCAGCACCTGGACCCGCTGCGGTTCGTGGCCATGCAGACCGAGGTCCTGCTGCACGGCCTGTGCGTGCATGGCACGCGGCAGGGAGACGCCTCATGAAAGCACGCACATGGGCCGTGATCGGGGTCGGCCTGGCCGTCGTCGCGGCCGCCGGGATGGGGCTGCGTACCCTGCAGGCGCGCAAGGCGCCCGCAGCCACCGCGCCGATCGAGTCCGTGATCGAACTGGCGAAAACCGACGTGGTGACCGCCCAGGAAACCGACCTGGACCAGGGGCTCCCGATCACCGGGACCCTGCGCGCGGTGAATGCGGCGCTGGTGAAGGCGCGGGTCGCCGGCGAGTTGCAGGGGCTGACGGTGCGCGAGGGCGACGCCGTGCGGGCAGGCCAGGTGGTGGCCAGCATCGATCCGGCCGAATACCGGGCACGGCTGCAGCAGGCGCGCGAGCAGGCGGATGCCGCCAGGGCGCAGATCGAGATCGCCAAGCGCCAGTTCGACAACAACCAGGCGCTGGTGGACAAGGGATTCATCTCGCGCACCGCGCTGGAGAGCTCGCAAAGCAGCCTCGCCGCCGCTCAGGCCACGCACAAGGCGGCCCTGGCAGCGGTCGATGTCGCCAGCAAGACGCTGGAGGACACCGCGCTGCGCGCGCCGATCAGCGGCCGGGTGTCACAGCGGCTGGCCCAACCCGGCGAGCGCCTGGGCGTGGATGCCCGCGTGATCGAGATCGTGGATCCGAGCCGGCTGGAGCTGGAGGCCACGCTGACCGCAGCCGAATCCGTGCAGGTGCGCCCCGGCCAGGCGGCGCGCCTGTCGATCGAGGGCGCGGCGCAGCCGGTGACCGCCAGCGTGGCACGCATCAACCCCAGCGCCCAGGCAGGCAGCCGCGGCGTGCCGGTCTACCTCTCGGTGCCCCCCACCGAAGGCCTGCGCCAGGGCCTCTTCGCACAAGGCGTGCTGGTGACCGGCCGCGCCCGGGCGGTGGCCATTCCGCTGTCCGCCGTGCGCACGGACCGGCCTGCGCCCTATGTGCAGGTCATTGCGGGCGACCGGGTACGGCACCTGCCCGTGCAGACCGGCGCGCGCGGCGAGAGCGGTGGCCAGGCTCTGGTGGCCGTGAACGGCGTCGCGCCCGGTACGGTGGTGATCCTGGGCCATGTGGGTGCGCTGCGCGAGGGCACCGCAGTGAAGTTCACCGCCCCGGCCCGCACCGCGCCCTGAGGGACCGAACGCCATGTGGTTCACCCGCGTCAGCCTGCGCAACCCCGTTCTGGCCACGATGATGATGCTGGCCCTGGTGGTGCTGGGACTTTTCTCCCTGCAGCGCCTGAAGGTCGACCAGTTTCCGAACATCGACTTCCCGGTGGTGGTCGTCACGACCGAATACCCCGGTGCTTCGCCCGAGGTGGTCGAGGTCGAGGTCACGCGAAAGATTGAGGAGAGCGTCAACGCCATCGCCGGCATCAACGCCCTCACCTCGCGCAGCTATGAGGGCCAGTCCGTGGTCTTCATCGAGTTCGCCCTGCATGTGAACGGGCGCTCGGCGGCCGATGATGTGCGCGAAAAGATCGCCTCGGTCCGGCCCGCGCTGCGCACCGAGGTGAAAGAGCCACGTGTGCTGCGCTTTGACCCCTCCAGCCGCTCGATCTGGTCGCTGGCCGTGCTGCCCGAGACCTCCGGTGGCAAGGCCATGACGCCGGTGGAACTGACCAACTGGGCGGACCAGACCCTGAAGAAGCGGCTGGAGAACGTGCGCGGCGTGGGCTCGGTCAGCCTGGTGGGCGGCACGCGCCGAGAGATCAACCTGTACCTGCAGCCGGCTGCCATGGAAGCCCTGGGCGTGACACCGGACCAGGTGGTGGCTGCGGTGAGAGGCGAGAACCAGGCGCAGCCGGTGGGCACGGTGCGCTCCCGGGAACGCGAACTGGTGGTGCAGATCGACGCGCGCATGCAGCGGCCCGAGGACTTCGGGCGCATCATCGTGGCGCGCCGCAACGGTGCACCGATACGGCTGGAGCAGGTCGCGCGCGTAGCCGACGGCGCGCAGGAGGTCGAGAGCCTGGCCCTGTACAACGGGCAGCGCACCCTGCTGCTCACGGTGCAGAAGTCGCAGGACGAGAACACCATCCAGGTGATCGACGGGCTGAACTCGACGCTGCGCGAGATGAAGGCCCAGCTGCCGCCGGGCGTGAAGCTGGAGCCGATCCTGGACGCTTCGCGCCCGATCCGCGTCTCGGTGGCCAATGTGCGCGCCACGCTGATCGAGGGAGCGATCCTCACGGTGCTGATCGTCTTCCTGTTCCTGAACTCCTGGCGATCGACGGTGATCACCGGCCTGACGCTGCCGATCGCCCTGATCGGCACCTTCCTGTTCATGCACATGCTCGGCTTCACCATCAACATGGTGACGCTGATGGCCCTGTCGCTGTGCGTGGGCCTGTTGATCGATGACGCGATCGTGGTGCGCGAGAACATCGTGCGGCACCTGCATATGGGCAAGGGCCCGTTCCAGGCGTCCATGGATGGCACCCAAGAGATCGGGCTGGCGGTGCTGGCGACCACGTTGTCGATCGTCGCGGTGTTCCTGCCGATCGGGTTCATGGGCGGCATCATCGGCAAGTTCTTCCATGAGTTCGGACTGACCATCGTGGCGGCGGTGATGATCTCGATGTTCGTGAGCTTCACCCTGGATCCGATGCTCTCATCGGTCTGGCACGACCCGCAGGCGCATGGCCCCCGCGCCGAAGGCGCCCCCCGGTCCTGGTATGACCGGACGGTCGGACGGGTATGCCGCTGGTTCGACCAGGCCACGGAGTCGATGTCGGACGGCTACCAGCACCTGCTTCGCTGGTCCCTGGCCCACCGCCTGGCCACCGTGCTGTCGGCGCTCGGCATCTTCGTGGCCAGCGTGGCGATGGTGCCCCTGCTCGGGACGGAATTCGTGCCCAAGGCCGACTTCTCGGAGGTCACCCTGAACTTCCACACGCCGGTCGGCTCGTCGCTGGAGCTGACGGAGGCCAAGGCCCGCCAGGTCGAGACCATCGTGCGGGAGTTTCCCGAAACCCGCTACACGCTGACCACCATCAACACCGGCACCGCGCAGGGCAAGATCTATGCGGCCCTGTACGTGCGGCTGGTGGACCGCAAGGACCGTACGCGCAGCGTGGACCAGATGGCGGCCGTCCTGCGTGACCGTCTGCGGCAGGTGCCGGGCATCACCGTGACCCACGCGGGCCTGCTCGATACCGTGGGCGGGAACAAGCAGGTGGAACTGTCCCTGATCGGTCCCGACCTGCAGGAGCTGGAGCGACTGTCCCAGCTGATGATGGAACGCATCCGGCCCATCCCCGGGCTGGTCGACCTGGACTCCAGCGCGAAGCCGGCCAAGCCGGTGGTGAACATCGAGGTCCGGCCCGATGCCGCCAGCGACCTGGGCCTGTCGGTGGCCCAGATCGCCGCGCCCCTGCGCACGCTGGTCGCCGGACAGACGGTGGGCAACTGGCGCGCCGGTGACGACCAGACCTACGATGTGAACGTGCGCCTGGCCCCCGACGCCCGCAACGAGGCGAGGCAACTGGAGCGCCTGTCCTTTGCCACCGGTACCCAGGCGGACGGCAGCGCGCGGATCGTGCGCCTGACGCAGGTGGCGCAGGTGCGCGAGTCCACCGGCCCCAACCAGATCAACCGGCGTGACCTGGCCCGCGAGGTGGCGATCAACGCCAACGTGTACGGCCGCTCCCCGGGCGAGGTGTCGGCCGACGTGCGCAAGGCCCTGGAAGCCATCGCCCTGCCCCCAGGCTACCGCTGGCAGTTCGGCGGCTCGGTGAAGAACATGAGCGAATCCTTCGCCTACGCCCTGTCGGCCCTGGCCCTGGCGGTGATCTTCATCTACATGATCCTGGCCAGCCAGTTCCGCAGCTTCCTGCAGCCCCTGGCGCTCATGACCTCCCTGCCGCTGACCCTGATCGGCGTGGTGCTGGCGCTGATGATGTTTCGCTCGACGCTGTCGATGTTCTCGGTGATCGGGATCGTGATGCTGATGGGCCTGGTGACGAAAAACGCGATCCTGCTGGTGGACTTCGCCATCCGGGCACGCGAGGACGGCACCGACGCCCAGGGCCAGCGCGTGCCGGGCCTGCCCCGCGCGGAGGCCCTGCTCCTGGCCGCCCGGGTGCGCCTGCGCCCCATCCTGATGACGACCCTGGCCATGATCTTCGGCATGGTGCCCCTGGCCTTCGCCCTGACCGAAGGATCCGAGCAGCGCGCCCCCATGGGGCAGGCGGTGATCGGCGGGGTGATCACCTCCTCCCTGTTGACCCTGGTGGTCGTGCCCGTGGTCTATTGCTACCTGGACGATCTGGCCGCCTGGCTGCGTCGCAAGGCCGGCGCCGCGTCCGCTCCTAAAATGGACGGTTTGACCTGACTTTCGCCTTCGTTCGAGAAACGCCATGAACCTGCCCGTCGCCATCGAAAAAGCCCGCTTCAACATGATCGAACAGCAGATCCGCCCCTGGGACGTGCTCGATCCCCGGGTGCTGGAACTGCTCTCGGTCCTGCGACGGGAGGAGTTCGTGCCGCAGGCGCACAAGGCGCTGGCCTTCGTGGACATGGAGATCCCGCTGGCGGGCAGCGCCCAGGAGGCGCTGGCCACTGGCCGGTGCATGCTCGCGCCCAAGGTCGAGGCGAGGATGCTGCAGGAGGCAAGCCCCCAGCCCCACGAAAAGGTGCTGGAGGTAGGCGCCGGCAGCGGCTACATGGCCGCCCTGCTGGCTGCCTGCGCCGCCTCGGTGGTCACGATGGAGATCGACCCCGCCCTGGCGCGCTTGGCCCGGGAGAACCTGGCACGGGCCGGCGTGGCCAACGTGCAGGTGCTCGAAGCGGACGGCTCGCAGGGCCTGGCCGGCGAGGGGCCGTTCGATGTGATCGTGCTCAGTGGATCCGTGGCCGAAGTCCCGCAGTCGCTGCTGTCGCAGCTGGCGGTGGGCGGCCGCCTGGTGGCCATCGTGGGCGACGAGCCAGTGATGCGTGCCACCCGCGTGACGCGCACCGGCGAGGCGGCCTGGACCACCGAGCAGCGCTGGGACACCCTGGCGCCCCGGCTGCAGCGTTTCCAGGAACCCTCGCGTTTCGCATTCTGAGCCGCCGCCCGCGCCTTCCCGACGATGATTGACCAGGTCCGCCCTTCCCAGTTGCCCGAGTGGCTGCAACTGCACGCGGACAGGAAGCCGGTGGTGCTGGACGTGCGCGAGCCCCTGGAGCTGGCCCTGGCCGGCGTGAAGCCCGAGGGCTTCGAACTGGTGGCCATTCCCATGCGCCAGCTGCCTGGCCGCATCAATGAACTCGACCCCCAGCGCCCGCTGGCCTGCTTGTGTCACCATGGTGTGCGCAGCCAGCAGGTGGCCATGTTCCTGGCGAGCAACGGCTTCGAGGACGTCGTGAACATCGCGGGCGGAATCGACGCCTGGTCGATGGAGCGGGATCCGAGCATCGCGCAGTACTGAGAGACCCGGTATCAGGCAAACAGAAGTAGAAGGACAGACCATGAAATCGTTGCTGCGCCCCGCGCTGTGCTTGCTGCCCCTGCCACTGGCCGCGGCCTTCGCCACCGCCCCGGCCCAGGCCCAGAGCCTGCTCGAGCTTTACAACGCCGCACGCGAGCACGATGCGACCTACCAGTCGGCGCGCGCGCAGAATGAGGCCGCACAGCACCGGGCGGAGCAGGCACGGGCCGGGCTGTTGCCGACCGCGAACCTGTCTGCCTCCCGCAGCGAGACAGACCTGGAGACCCGCACCACCAGCAACAGCGAACGCGGCTACGGCACCGGCAGCGTGTCGGTGACCGTGACGCAGCCCCTGTACCGGCCGGCCAACTCCGCCACCTTCGAGCAGGGCAAGCGCCAGGCCGAGGCGGCGCAGGCCCAGTTGATGGCCGCCAGCCAGGACCTGATCATCCGGGTGAGCCAGGCCTACTTCGACGTGCTGTCGGCGCAGGACACGCTGGCCTTCGTGCGCGCCCAGAAGGCTGCCGTGAGCGAGCAGCTTGCATCGGCCCGACGCAACTTCGAGGTGGGGACGGCCACCATCACCGACACCCGCGAGGCCCAGGCCCGCTTTGACCTGGTGCAGGCCCAGGAGATCGCCGCGGAAAACGACCTGCGGGTGCGCAAGCTCGCACTGGACAGCGTGACGGGACGCACCGACGCCAAGCCGCAGCCCCTGTCGGCGCCCCCGGCCCTGCCCGAGCCGCAACCCGCCGATGTGAATGCATGGGTGCAGCAGGCCGAAGATGTCAGCCCCTCGATCCGCCAGGCCCGCCTGGGCCTGGAGGCGGCGCGCCTGGAGACGACCAAGGCCAAGGCGGGTCACCTGCCGACCCTGGACCTGAGTGCCAGCCGCGGCTACACGCGCAACCTCGCCGGCACGTCGTCATCGACCACGGATTCGCGCACCCTGTCTACCCAGTTCGGCGTGACCCTGAACGTGCCGCTGTTCGCCGGCTTCGCCACGCAAAACCGCATCCGCGAAACGCTGTCCCTGGAAGAAAAAGCCCAGGCCGACCTGGACGGCGCGCGGCGCTCCGTGGCCCAGGCCACCCGCACCGCCTATTTCAGCCTGGTGTCGGGCGCGGGCCAGGTGCGCGCGCTGGAAGCGGCCGAGGCCTCCAGCCAGAGCGCGCTGGATGCCAACCGCCTGGGCTACCAGGTGGGCGTGCGCATCAACATCGACGTGCTGAATGCGCAAAGCCAGTTGTTCCAGACCAAGCGCGACCTCGCGGTGGCCCGCTACAACGTCCTGCTCGGACATCTCAAGCTGCGCCAGGCCAACGGGTCCCTCTCCCCCGAGGACGTCACCCGGATCAACGGCGTGCTGGCGCGCTAGGCCGGCGGCGTTCGCGCCAGCAGGGCGAACACGGCCTGCGCCGTGCGGCTCGCGGCGCCGCGATGGGCCTGCGCGAACCGCGTGGCCGCTTGCGATGCACGGTCATGGCGCTCACCGTCCAAGACCAGGTCGGCGGCCCGTTCCACGGCATCGGTCACATCGCGCGCACGCCAGGCGGCGCCTTCCTCCTGCGCATGCTCGCAGGCCCGCTCGAAGTTGAAGGTGTGCGGCCCCATCACCACCGGACAGGCACAGGCCGCTGCCTCGATGAGGTTCTGCCCGCCCAGGGGCGCAAAGCTGCCTCCCAGCAAGGCCACGTCCGACAGGCCGTAATAGAGCGGCATCTCGCCCAGCGAATCTCCCAGCCAGAGATCGGCCTCGAGCGCCTGCGCGTCGGGGCCTGCATCCGGCCATGCGCTGCGGCGCGAGACAGACAGGCCCGCCTGCGCCGCCAGGCGCGCCACGTCATCAAAACGCTGGGGGTGGCGCGGCACCAGCAGCCAACGCAGGCCCGCGCCCCGGCGCGCCGCGACCTCTCGCAGGAAGCCCGCCTCCTCGCCCTCGCGCGAGCTCGCGAACATGATGACCGGTTGCGCCGCACGTTCGCGCCAGGCACGGCCCCGGGCCAGTTGCACCGGGTCGGGGTCGGCATCGAACTTCAGGTTACCCAGGACCGCGCTCACGCGGGCGCCGGTGGCCGTCAGGCGCTGCGCATCGTCTTCGGACTGGGCCCAGACAGCCGCCAGCGACGCATAGGCAGGCCGCGCGAGCACGGACAGGCGCAGGGCCTGCCGCAGGGACTTGGCAGACAGGCGCGCGTTGGCCAGCGCCAGGGGCACGCCGCGCTGCGTGCAGGCGGCGGCGAGATTGGGCCAGACCTCGGTTTCCATCAGCACGCCGGCGCAGGGACGGAAGTGATCCAGGAAGCCCGCCACGGCGGCGGGCGTGTCCCAGGGCAGCCAGGCCTGCTGGTCGCCGGGCTGCACAAGCCGCTCGCCTTCGGCGCGGCCCGTGGCCGTTCCGTGCGTGAGCAGCAGGCGCAGGGACGGATCGCGCCGGCGCAGGGCCTGCACCAGGATCGCCGCGGCCCGGGTCTCGCCCAGGGATACCGCATGGATCCACAGGGCGCCCGGTGCCGCCGGGGTCTCGTAACGCCCGAAGCGCTCGCCGACAGCCTGCAGGTAACCCGGCTCCTGGCGGCCACGCCGGCGCAGCTTGCGAAGCAGCAGGGGCTGCGCGGCGAGCAGGGCCAGGGAGTACAGGGAGCGCGCCAACCCCGTCAATGCGCGGCCTCGGTGAAGGCGGCGTCGGGTTTGACGCTGCGAAGCAGGGCCAGCATGTCGGCCTCGATCCGGTGCAGGGCGTCGGCCGTGTGGCCCTCGAATCGCAGGACCAGCACCGGCGTGGTGTTGGAGGCGCGTATCAGGCCGAAGCCGTCGGGCCAGTCCACGCGCACGCCGTCGATGGTGGACACTTCGGCCGGCGACGCGAAGCGGGCCGTGGCGACGAGGCGTTCGACGAGCGCGTGCGGTTCGCCCTCGGCGCAGCGCACGTTGAGCTCGGGCGTGGAGAAGCTGGTGGGCAGCCCCTCGAGCACGGCGCCGGGGTCGGCATGTCGCGAGAGGATCTCCAGCAGGCGCGCAGCGGCATAGGTGCCGTCGTCGAAGCCGTACCAGCGCTCCTTGAAGAAGATGTGGCCGCTCATCTCGCCACCCAGGGGCGAATCGACCTCCTTCATGCGGGCCTTGATCAGGGAGTGGCCGGTCTTGAACATCAACGGCTTGCCGCCGGCTTCGCGAATGGCAGGCGCCAGGCGCTGCGAGCACTTCACGTCGTAGACGATGGTGCCGCCCGGCACCCGGGACAGCACGTCGCGGGCGAACAGCATCATCTGGCGGTCGGGGTAGATGGTGTGGCCAGCCCGGGTGACGATGCCCAGGCGGTCGCCATCACCATCGAAGGCCAGCCCCAGTTCGGCGTTCCCCGCCTGGAGGGCCGCGATGAGGTCCCGCAGGTTCTCCGGTTTGCTCGGGTCGGGGTGGTGGTTGGGGAAGTTGCCATCGACCTCGGAAAAGAGTTCGGTCACCTCGCAGCCCAGGGCGCGCAGGATGGCGGGCGCGGACGCACCGGCCACGCCGTTGCCGCAATCGACGACCACCCGCATCGGCCGCGTGAGCCGGATGTCCGAGACGATGCGGTCGCGATACGGCAGCAGGATGTTCACGTTGCGCACGCGCCCCGGTGCGGCGGCCGCAGGGGTGCCCTGCTCCATCGCGCGGCGCAGGGCCTGGATCTCCTCGCCGTGGATGGCGCGGCCAGCCAGCACCATCTTGAAGCCGTTGTAGTCGCGCGGGTTGTGGCTGCCCGTGACCTGGATGCCGCTGGTGCACAGGGTGCTGGCCGCGAAATACAGCATGGGGGTGGTGGCCAGGCCGATGTCGATGACGTCGACGCCGGCCGCAGTCAGGCCACGCACGAGGGCTGCGCCCAGGGCCGGGCCACTGAGGCGCCCGTCGCGCCCCACGGCCACCTCGCGTTCGCCAGCGCGCAGGGCCGCGGCGCCGAAGGCCAGGCCCAGCGCATGGGCCACGTCCTCGTTCAGGGTGGACGGCACGATGCCGCGGATGTCGTAGGCCTTGAAGATGGAGGGAGACAGTGTCATGGTCAGGCGTCCTGGGCGGGCCGCGCACATGGGCGGGCCTGGCGCATTGTGGCAGGGACGCGGCGGGCCACTGGCGCGCGGATACAGGCGGTCACCCGGTCAGCCGTACGTATCATGGCGGAATGCCTGACGCGCCCGCACGGGTCACCGACACCCATGACAGCCCCCTGGGCCCCATCCTGCTGGCCGCCAGCAGCCGCGGCCTCGCAGGCCTGTGGTTCCAGGGGCAGCGTCACTGGCCCCAGGCCAGTGACCGCTGGCTCGCGCAGCCCGGGCATCCTGTCCTGGTCCAGGCCCGCCAGCAGCTGCAAGCCTATTTCGACGGCAAGCTCGCAAGCTTCGACCTGCCTGTGGACCTGTCGGCGGGCACCGTGTTCCAGAGCCGCGTGTGGGAGGCGCTGCGCGCCATTCCCGCCGGCCACACCGAAAGCTATGCCGCCCTGGCCGCACGCATCGGCGCGCCGCGCGCGGTGCGCGCCGTGGGAGCCGCCGTGGGCCGCAACCCCGTGAGCATCGTGGTGCCCTGTCACCGCGTGCTGGGGGCGGGCGGCGCGCTCACCGGCTACGCGGGAGGCCTGGCGCGCAAGACGGCCCTGCTGCGCCTGGAGGGCGCGCTCGCGTGATCCCGTCTCCACGCCCGGGGGCGGCATCGGAGCACCCATGCCCCTGACAGCCCAGATCGACTTCCTGCTGCTGACAGCGATCTGGGGCGCGTCCTTCCTGTTCATGCAACTGACCTTGCCGGATTTCGGAATGATGCCGACGGCCGCCCTGCGCGTGGCAATTGCGTGCGGGGTCCTGCTGCCGATGGTGTGGCGCAAGGGGCTGCTCGCAGACCTGCGGCGGCACTGGCGCGCCACGCTGTTCGTGGGCGTGTTCAATTCCGGCATCCCTTTCGCGCTGTATGCCTTCGCGCTTTCGCACCTGACCACCGGCCTGGCCTCGATCCTGAATGCGACCACACCCATGTTCGGCGCCCTCGTGGCCTGGGCGTGGCTGAAGGACCGGCCCGGCGCCTCGCGGGTGGCAGGACTGTTCATCGGCTTCGTGGGGGTGGCGCTGCTGGCGGGCCATGAGGCCGGCCTGCGACCCGGCGCCGACGAAGGCATGGCCCTGTGGGCGGCGCTGGCCTGCCTGGGGGCCTGCCTGTGCTACGGAATCGCCGCCAGCTTCACCCGCCGTCACCTTGCCGGCATTCCCTCGCTGGTGACCGCCGCGGGCAGCCAGCTGGGCGCGACCCTGGCGCTGGCGCTACCGGCCCTGTGGCAATGGCCCGAGCGGATGCCGGGACTCCAGGCCTGGGGCGCGATGGCGGTCCTGGGCGTGGCCTGCAGCGGCCTGGCCTACGTGCTGTATTTCCGGCTCATCGCGCAGGCGGGGCCGGCGCGCGCCCTGGCCGTGACCTTCCTGATTCCCGTCGCAGCCATGTCCTACGGCCTGATCTTCCTGGACGAGACGCTCACCGCCTGGATGGTGATGTGCGGCGCCATCATCCTGGTGGGTACTGCCCTGTCCACCGGCCTGGTGTCATGGACACGGCCGGGTGCGTCCACCCCCGCCCCCTGAGTCGCTGCCCCTGGCCTGAAGGAGCCATGGCCAGGCGGCGTTATCCGACGCCCGAGCTCGAGCGCGAATTCCAGAATCCGCCCTGACGCCACTGCCAGGGATGGATCGCCATGAAGGTTCGACTCGCCGCCATGCTGTTGGGCCTGTGCGGCCCGGCACTGGCCGCTCCCGCGCACTCGAGCGACATGCCCAGCGAATCCGCGCTGGTGCTGGCGGGCCTGACCCTGATGGCTGGCATCGCGCTGCGGCGGCTCGGCCCTCCCGCGTGACCGCCGGACATGAGCCCCGCCCAAGCCCTGTCCCCCACGCTGGGCGCGCGCGCCGGTCGCGCGGTCCGCTGGAGCGCCCTCACCACCGCCGCCCGCTTCCTGCTCCAACTGGGCGCACAGGTGGCCCTGGCACGCCTGCTCGGGCCGGGCCCGTACGGCCTCTACGGCATCGGCATTGCGGTGCTCACCTTCGCCACCTTCCTGGCTGGAACCGGCTTCAGCTACAGCCTGCTGCTGCAGGCCCAGGTGGACGCATCCGACATGCGCTTCGCATTCACCTGGCAGGTCCTGGCCGGGACGGCCTGCGCGCTGGTGATGCTGGCACTGGCGCCGGCGCTGGCCCTCGCGTTTCGCGAGCCTGGGGTGGCCTCCGTGCTGCAGTGGCTGGCGCTGGCCTGCGTGCTGACCGCCGCCAGCGGTACCTCGCTGTGCCTGCTGCAACGTGAACTGGACTTTCGCGCCCTGGGTCTGATCCAGCTGGCCAGCTACGCGCTGGGCTACATCGCCGTCGGCCTGCCGCTGGCGCTCGATGGCTGGGGGGCTGACGCCCTGGCCATCGCCTGCGTGGTGCAGGCCGGTGCGTCACTCGCCGGCTGCTGGTGGCGGCGTCCGCATCCGCTGCGGCCCCTGTTTCGCCAGCCCGCCAGCAGCCAGGCCCTGGGCACGGGCCGCACCGTCTTCCTCACCAACCTGGTGAACTGGCTCCTCGGGAATTTGGACCGCCTGATCATCGGCCGCGTGCTGCAGGCGCAGGCCGTGGGCCTGTACACACTGGCCTGGAATCTCGCGCAGATCCCGGTGACCCTGCTGGTCGGTGCGGTGCAACCGGCCTTCCTGGCCGCCGGCACGCAGCTCGCGCAGGAGCCGCAGCGCCTGCGGCAGGCCTGGTGCCAGGTGCTCGCAGGCGTGCTCGTGCTGGTGATGCCCGTGGCCGTGTCCCTGGCCCTGGTGGCGCGGGACCTGGTGGACCTGCTGTACGGACCGGCGTGGCGCGAGGCGGGCTGGGTGCTGGCCTTGATGTTCCTGTGCCTGCCCGCGTGGGCCAGCTGGGGACTGTCCACCCCGGTGCTGTGGCACACCGGACGCCGGCACCTGGAAGCGGGCCTGCAATGGCCCTTGCTGCTCGTGGCCGTGCCCGCCTGGGGACTGCTCGCCCCTTTCGGCCTGGCGGCCGCCGCAGGCGTGTCGGTGGCAGCGATCCATGCCCGCTCGGCCCTGGTGATCGGCGCCGGCCTGCGGGCGCTGGACGTGCCGGCCAGCGGCCTGCTGCCGTGGCTGGCGCGCGGTGCGCTGCTCTCGCTGGCCTGCGGGAGCGCCGTGATCGCCGCCCAGTACGGCACAGGCCTGCTGGCACTGGCCGCGCCCGCCCAAGCCGCCGTCTCGCTGGCCGCGGGCATCACCGCCGCCCTGGCCGCCGGCGGGCTGGTGGCCTGGAGCCGTCCCGCGCTCCTGGGCCCGGAGGCCCGGCAGATGCTGGCGCGCCTGCTGCCTTTCCTGCGGCGGGCGGATAGGGCCCCCGCTGCGGCAACGGCGGAGGCGCCATGAGCCGGCCGCTCTCCACCGGGCTGCTGCACTGGGCCCTCCCTGCCATGCTGCTCGTCGGCGCCGTCGATGTGGCCACCAGCGGCCGCGATCTGACCGAGAGCTTTTCCGACCTGCAGGCACTGACCGCGCCAGCGCGGCTGCCTGCGGTCATGTGGCTGCAGCGCGCGGTGTCCTTGCTGCTGCTGGTGGCCGCGC
>JACCDI012004073.1_pt1 | contig 41893 bp, 33 predicted proteins | sample 7442791 | NCBI WGS metagenome assembly JACCDI01 (sample SAMN15323434, study PRJNA562643) | freshwater metagenome | isolation source: river surface water | place: USA:Blue River Watershed | collected 2017-08-15 | reverse complement strand
GGTAGGAGCATGTGTTAAGCTTGCATCATGTGCATCAGGCACTGTTCCAGCACCTGCACCAGCCTTAGGTTTCCACTGATGTGCACCCGCGGGGCTTTTTGTTAATTCCCATTCATAACCAAATAGGTTTTCAAAATAGTTATTACTCCATTTAGTTGGTGTAGTTGTCCAAGCACCTTCTAAACCAGATGTAATAGTATTCACACCGTTTCCACTATTCAAAGTATTTTTCCAACCTAAACCTTGATCTTCAATATTTGCAGCTGCTGGTTCAACTCCAACATATTTTCCAGGATCAGCTGCGCCGTGTGTTTTACCAAAAGTATGTCCACCTGCAATTAACGCAACTGTTTCTTCGTCATTCATTGCCATACGAGCAAATGTTTCACGAATATCACGTGCTGAAGCAATTGGATCAGGATTACCGTTAGGCCCTTCTGGGTTTACATAAATTAAACCCATTTGTACTGCCCCTAATGGATTTTCTAATTCACGATCTCCAGTGTATCTTTTATCTCCTAACCACTCACGCTCATTACCCCAATAAACATCTTCTTGTGGTTCCCAAACATCAACACGACCTCCTCCAAAACCAAAGGTTTTAAAACCCATTGATTCTAAAGCACAATTACCTGCCAAAATCATTAAGTCGGCCCAAGATAATTTTTGACCATATTTCTTTTTAATAGGCCATAATAATAATCTTGCTTTATCTAAATTGGTATTATCAGGCCAGCTATTTAAAGGTGCAAAACGTTGCATACCTGCACCAGCTCCTCCACGACCATCAGTTGTACGATATGTACCTGCACTATGCCAAGCCATACGAATAAAAAATGGACCATAATGACCGTAGTCAGCTGGCCACCAATCTTGTGAATTGGTCATTAAATCGTAGATATCTTGTTTAACTGCTTTTAAGTCAAGAGATGCAAACTCTTTTTTATAATCAAAATTTGCATCCATTGGATTTGTTAACTGAGAATGTTGGCGTAAAATGTTTAATGGTAATTGATTAGGCCACCAATCAGTGTTTCTTGTTCCTCTGCCTGCACTTGGTTGCATTACAGGTGATTTTGAAGTTGCACCCGTAAATGGGCATTTGCCTTCGCTCGTATTGTTTTCCATATTTAAATTTTTCTATTTTTAAAACATAAAATTACACCCTTTTGTTTATTGATTTGGGAATTTATTTATAAAGTGATTGTTGACAATTTTACGCTGATATCAATAACATATTTGAACAAAAATGGCGACTAAATTGTCGCCATTTTAAAGTTGTAATTTTTAATTATTTAGACTCAGGTGCAATTGTTGGATACTTAATTCCTAATTGTTCTAAATAGGTACTGTATTTATCAGGTTGGTAATAAAAAGGTTTCATTTGTTCACGGTAACGATCCATTATTTCTTTGTTTAAATATATTGGAGCAGGATCAGCAGCAGAAATAAATGGTTTGTATTTCGTATCCTTTGTTTGTATGTTTACAAAGTAGTCTTTTGCATCGGCTACTATTTTCGGATTTGTAAAAATATCAACCAATGTTAATGCAGTTGCTTTAGCACCAGCTACACATCCTTTATGAGCAATGGGCGTTGCCATTGCAATCGCATCACCCCAGTGATGTCCTTTTGTTCCTTTAATATTTGCAGGATATCTTAAAACGATTGTGGGTAAATTCCATGAAATATCAGCAATATCGTCCGAACCACCACCCCATGAGAATGGAACAGAGCCAGCCAAAGTATCAATTAATTTATTCATTCCTTTAATTGGAACGCCTTTCATGTCTTTTTCTGGAGCTTCTAATAATTTTTGTACAGCAACAGCTAATTTTTCGTCATCCTCCGACCATTTTGGCATACCAACAACTTGTATATTTTTATACATTGCTTGTGCGAGAGGTTTATTAAAATGACCAGGCCATGCAGTTCCTAAAATTTTACTTGTCACTTTTGTATCTGTCATCATGGCTGCGCCATTTGCAATTCTTAAACCAGCTTGGTAATTTTTATAAATATCATCATAAGTTCGTTCTCTAAAAAAGTACCAAACACTTGCAACTGATGGTACTACATTGGGTTGGTCACCTCCATCTTTAATTACATAATGAGATCGTTGTGTTGGCTTTAAATGTTCTCTTTTGAAATTCCAGCCCACATTCATCAATTCAACTGCATCCAGTGCACTTTTTCCTCTCCATGGAGCACCTGCTGCATGCGCTGCTTCACCACTAAAATCAAATTGAACACTTAAATTACCGTTACCACCATTGTCTCCATAATCAGAGGCAAAGTCGCTACTAACGTGCGTAAAAATACAGGCGTCAATATTTTTGAAGTAACCATCTCTTACATACCACGCTTTACTTGCAACTAATTCTTCAGCTACGCCAGGCCATATAACAAGTGTACCAGGAATTTTATTTTCTTCCATAATTTGCTTTGCTGCAATTGCTGCAAAAATAACTACAGACTGTCCTGAGTTATGTCCTTCACCATGTCCCGGAGCACCATCCACAATTGGTGACTTGTATGCAACTCCAGGTTTTTGAGATGCTTTTGGGATACAATCAATATCGCTTCCTAATGCAATGACAGGGCTGCCACTTCCCCACTTAGCCATCCATGCTGTTGGGATACCTGAAATATTTCTTTCAATGGTGAACCCGTTTTTTTCTAACACATCGGTTAAATATTTTGAAGTTTCTATTTCTTGAAATCCTAATTCACCAAAACTAAAAACCATGTCTACCATTTCTTGAATGTTTTTAGCTTTTGACTCTACTATTTTTAATGCTTTTGATTTCATAGCATCAACTTTTGCAGCTTCCAATGCTTTTTGTGCATTGACATTTATGAAGATGAGTGAAGCAAATGCAAAAAGAAGGGTTTTGCTAACTAGCGATTTAATATTCATATTGTTGAATTTAATTTGAATTAAATTTAAGGAAAATAAAGGAAAAAAGGATTTATGTCGCTTCGCTCCATTAATCCTTTTTCCCTCACTGGATTTAGCTCACTTCGTTCGCTTAATCCTAGTACCCTTGTAACAAAACCATAAGTCATCAGCCTCCTCCATTTCATTTCGGAGGCTTTGAGTTGTTTTAGTCGGTCGAAAATTCAAGCAAGCTTGATTTTCTCCCTCCTTAAACAACTCAGCCACAACTTCGTTGTGGCTGATAACTCTTTTTTGGTCGGGTGAACAGGATTTGAACCTGCGACCACACGCCCCCCAGACGTGTACGCTACCGGACTGCGCTACCACCCGAAATAGCCTTTTAGAGCTGAAAATGCAGATTTTGGGTGACAAATATAGGGTCAAATAGAAAAAAACAAGGTATATTGCATTAAATATTATTGACTTAATGACAACCTTACTCAAGCAGGTCAAAATTGCAGATAATCAATCGCCTTTTAATGGCAAAATCAAAGATATTCTGCTGGAAAATCATAAAATCGTTTCCATTTCAGATAGTTATAAGGGTTCGGCAGATAAAATTGTTGAAATCAAAGGTTTAGTGGTTGCACCTGGGTTTGTAGATATTTTTGTTCATTTTTGTGATCCGGGCATTGAGCATAAGGAAACGTTAAGTTCTGGTGCTGCTGCAGCTCAACAAGGAGGTTTTACCACCGTATTTACTTTGCCAAATACTAAACCTGTAGTTGATTCAAAGTCACAGGTAACCTATATCAAACAGCAAAATGAACATTTACCAATTCATGTTTTACCAATTGGGGCAATTTCTAAAAAAATAGAAGGAGCTGCATTAGCTGAAATGATTGATATGCATGAAAATGGAGCGGTAACTTTTAGTGATGGTTTACATCCAGTTCAATCAACCCTATTATTTTTAAAAGCTTTACAATATGTTAAAGCTTTTGACGGAACTGCAATTCAAATTCCAATTGATAAAAGTATTGGTAGTTTAGGTTTGATGAATGAAGGGGTCGTATCCACTAAACTGGGTTTGCCAGGTATCCCTTCCATTGCAGAAGAGTTAATCATTGCAAGAGATATAGAATTACTTAGATATACGCAGTCAAAGTTGCATATAACTGGTGTTAGTACTGCCAAGGGAATTGAAAAAATTTGGGAAGCAAAAAAAGAAGGATTAAATATTTCATGTAGTGTCACTCCATATCATTTATTTTTCACAGACGAAGATTTAAATGACTATAACACATTATTGAAAGTTAATCCTCCGTTAAGAACAAAAAAGGATCAACAAGCATTGTTAAGGGCAGTTGAAAACGGAACAGTTGATTGTATTAGTTCACATCATCTTCCGCAGGATTGGGATGGTAAAACAATTGAGTTTGAAAATGCTAATGAAGGGATAGCAAGTATTGAAACTAGTTTTGCTGTCATTAAACAAGTGCTACCTAATTTATCTGATGATCATTTGGTTGCTTTATTTTCAGGCAATGCAAGAAAAATATTTAACATGCCTGCGGCAACCATTCAGGAAGGCGCCATTGCTGAATTAACTTTTTACTCAAATGCTGAAAGCACTTGCTTATCAAAAAATAATTCAAAAAGTAAATCAGCAAATTCTCCTTTCTGGGATTTGACATTAATTGGAAAAATTAAAGGAAGCTTTGTAAAAAATAAATTGTATTTAAACGATTAATATAGAATAAAATAAAATAAAATAATAAAATGGAAAATCAAGTAACAACACACATCGTAAAAGGTTTGATATTAAGTGTTATATCAATTGTATTCTCAATTGTTATTTACACTTTTAATTTATATGATATGACTGCTTTAAGTTATGTAAACTTCGCTATTTTCATAGCTGGCTTAATTTATGGAGCTGTTTTATATTCAAATCAAAATGGACATAATGTAACTTTTGGTAATTTATTTGCCCATGGGTTTAAAACTACTGCAGTAGTAATTGTGATTACATCAGTATACACTATCCTTGCGTTTAAATTTATATTTCCAGACATGATGGATAAAATGATTGAACTTTCTAGAAAAGAAATGATCAAAAATCCAAAAATGACTGATGAAATGATTGAACAAGCTATGACCATGACTAAGAAATTTTTCATTCCATTTGCTTTAGGCGGAGCAATTATTGGAACTGGTATTTTAGGTGCCATTGGCTCTTTAATCGGTGCTGCTGTAGCTAAGAAAAATCCAAATCCTTTTTCTGATAACGCAGGACAATAATTTATTGATAAAATCATCATATGCAAATTTCAGTTGTCATTCCACTATTTAATGAAGCAGAATCATTGCCTGAATTAATTGGGTGGATTGATCGTGTTATGCAAGAAAATAAATTCAGCTATGAAGTAATCATGGTTGATGATGGTAGTGATGATGATAGTTGGAAAGTGATTGAAACTTTAAAATCAAGTTACAGTGGACTAAAAGGTATCCGTTTTCAAAGAAATTACGGGAAATCTGCAGCCCTTAACGAAGGATTCAAAGCTGCTCAAGGTGATATAGTCGTTACCATGGACGCTGACCTTCAGGATTCACCTGATGAAATACCTGAGTTTTACGATATGATTATTAATCAAGGATATCATTTAGTAAGTGGTTGGAAAAAAAAGCGATACGATAATACATTTACTAAAAATATACCTTCTAAAATATACAACGCAGTTGCTCGAAAAAGTTCAGGAATTATACTGCATGATTTTAATTGTGGTATTAAAGCTTATCAATTAAAAGTAGTTAAGAGTATTGAGGTCTTTGGAGAAATGCATAGATATATTCCAATTTTAGCTAAATGGGCTGGATTCAAAAAAATTGGAGAAAAAGTGGTTGTACACCAAGCCAGAAAATATGGAACAACCAAGTTTGGTTGGGAGCGGTTTGTAAATGGCTTCTTAGACCTAATGACCATTCAATTTTTATCGAAATTTGGTAAAAAACCAATGCAATTTTTTGGACTTATTGGCACCCTATTTTTTTTAATTGGCTTTGTATCTGTTGGATACATCATCATTTCAAAGTTTATTCAACCTGAAACGGGCATTACTAATAAACCGGCTTTTTATATTGCATTAACTAGTATGTTAATTGGAGTTCAATTATTTTTAGCAGGATTTATCGCAGAATTAATAAACCGAAATGCTGCTGATAGAAACGCTTATTTAATTGCTGAAAAAATAGGATGGTAAGTTCAATTGTCATTATTGGGCCTGGATGGCCTTTGAGAGGAGGTTTATCAGCTTTTGATGAACAATTAGCTCGCACTTTTACTGAAAAAAATATTCAAACCAGAATAGAAACTTTTAGTTTACAATATCCCTCATTTCTTTTTCCTGGCACAACCCAATATTCAACCGATCCTGCTCCTAAGGATGTTAACATACACGCGGGTATCAATTCAATTAATCCATTTAACTGGTTAAAAATTGGAATGAAATTAAAAATGGAAAAACCTGATTTAATTATTGTTAGGTATTGGATTCCATTTTTAGCACCATGCCTGGGAACTATTTGTAAAATTTCAAAATCAAATAATCATACTAAAGTAATTTCGATAGTTGATAATATGGTACCCCATGAAAAAAGATTAGGGGATACGATATTTACTAAATATTTTTCAAAAGCAGTTGATGGATTCTTAACCATGAGTGATAAGGTTACAAAGGATGTAAAATTATTTTCTTCAAAACCTACCCTCTTATCTCCTCATCCTATTTTTAAACATTTTGGAGAACCTATATCAAAGGAGTCGGCTAGAAAAGAATTAGGAATTAATAATAATGAAAAAATAATTTTATTTTTTGGTTTCATAAGACAATATAAAGGCTTAGACTTACTTTTAAATGCAATGGCAATAAAGGAAATCAAGGAGGCTGGCATTAAGTTAATGATTGTTGGAGAGTTTTACGAGGATGCAAAACCTTATTATGATTTAATCAAGACCTTAGGAATTGAGGAATCTGTTATTTTGAATACTCAATTTGTTGCTGATAGCGATGTTAAAAAATATGTATGCTGTGCTGATTTTATCATACAACCTTATAAACACGCAACACAAAGCGGCGTGACTCCATTAGCATATCATTTTGAAATTCCTATGTTGGTTACCAATGTTGGCGCACTTGCTGATACAGTACCGGATGGAAAAGTGGGCGTAGTAGTAGAACCTAATGTTGTTTCTATTGGAAAAGGGATTGAAAAACTTTACCAAAATGGCTCAGCATTTTATATTCCTCATATAAAAGAAGAAAAGAAAAAGTATAGTTGGGATCAAATGGCCAATAATTTTCTAATTTTACATCAGCAATTATAATAAAGCGCTAAATAAGCCATTTATATTAAAACAATTATTATGTCAATACAAGCTATAAAGGAAATAATCAATGCGTCAATCGACGTAAAACAACAATTATTAGCTGATGATAATTTAGTTAACCAAATTGCAGTTGTAACTGATGTGATTACAAAAGCTTTTCAAAATGGTAATGCAGTTTATTTTGCAGGTAATGGAGGTAGTGCTGCTGATGCACAACATTTAGCTGCTGAATTTTCAGGTCGTTTTTATAAAGACAGAAAGGCTTTGCCTTCGGATGCATTACATTGCAATACATCCTATTTAACAGCTGTAGCAAATGATTATAGCTATGATGTAATTTATGCACGTTTGTTAGAAGGATTGGCGAAAAAAGGCGATGTTTTGGTTGGTATTAGTACCTCTGGAAACTCAGGTAATATTGTTAAAGCATTTGAAATGGCCAAAACAATGGGTGTCACAACTATTGGTTTTACGGGTCAAAAAGGTGGGAAAATGAAAGACCTAGGTGATTACTTAATTAATGTACCATCCAATACAACACCAAGAATTCAAGAATCACATATTTTAGTTGGTCATATTATTTGCGAATTAGTAGAAATTAACATTTTTGGTAAGTAGTCCAATTTACATAAGCCCCGTTTATATGCCTTTTCAATTGTCAGATGTTAATCCTAATTGGACTTTATTTTTAGATAGAGATGGCGTTATTAATGTTGAAAAAAAAGATGATTATGTTAAGGCTTGGGATCAGTTTCAATTTTATGAAGAAAGTTTATTAGCCCTGCCAATTTTAGCTAAGAAATTTAAAACAATTGTAATTACGACCAATCAAAAAGGTATTGGTAAGGGTTTGATGACACATGATGATTTGTTTAACATTCATCATAACATGCAAATAAAAATTCAAGAAGTTGGAGGCAGAATTGACCATATTTACTATTGTCCAGATTTAGATAATGATTCACCCAATAGAAAGCCCCAGCCAGGAATGGCATTTCAAGCAAAACAACAATTTCCAAATATTAATTTAGAACAGTCCATCATAGTTGGTAATAGAACAAGCGATATGCATTTTGGTCGAAACGCTGGCATACATACAGTATTTTTAGCCACCACACACCCTGAAACGCCCTACCCTAATCCTATCATTGATTATCGTTTTGATAATTTATTAACTTTTGCAAAGTCATTATAGCATTTATTTTTCCTAATTTCAATTATGCTAAAGCAACTTTTATTCTCAATTATTCTATTATGTACATTTCAATTTTCCAATGCACAAGTAAGTGTTGATAGTATTGGTATATCATTGCAAAAATTAGCTATTCAAATTATAGAAGACAGCAACTTTGAAAACAGATACATAGCGGATAGTATTTTTACAAGGTCTTTTGTAAAAATACTTAATACTCCAAATTCCTTCCATTACACTTTTGATTCTTTAAAAACAGTAAGTCAAATAATATCACCTGATAAGAAATTCAAAATTTTCAGTTGGCAACTTAAATTAAATGACGACACCTATTTGCAAAGAGCGGCTTTACAAATGAATACCTCGGATGGCAAACTGAAATTATTGCCATTTTTTGACAAATCAGAAACATTTGATGCACCAGAAATTGAAATATGTAATAGAAAAAAATGGATGGGAGCTATTTACTATGATATTGTTTTGACTGAATATAACAATGTTAAATATTATACTTTGTTAGGCTTTGATGACTATAATAATTTTACGTCTAGAAAAATAATTGAGGTTATTCACTTTGAAAATGAGGAACTCGTTTTTGGCGGTAATTATTTTAATTATCCAAACGACGAAACTTACCCAAAAGCGCCAATTGAACGCTTTGTGTATTACTATAAAAAAGGCAGCAATGCTTATATAAAGTACAATAGTGAATCCAAGCAAATCATTTTATCAGAATTATCTAGTACCAATAATGATTTAAGAATGAAAAGCACACTAGTGCCTACAGGAAATGAAGTTTTCTTTGTATGGAAAAATGGTAAATGGGTAATGCCTGAAACTGAATCAGAACAATAATCTAATCAAGTTTCAACACTGCCAAGAATGCTTCTTGTGGAATTTCTACATTTCCAATTTGACGCATCCTTTTTTTACCTTCTTTCTGCTTTTCTAATAATTTACGTTTACGACTAATATCACCACCATAACACTTAGCGGTTACGTCCTTACGCATAGCAGATATATTTTCTCTAGCCACCACCTTAGCTCCAATAGCTGCTTGAATAGCAATCTGGAACTGTTGTTTGGTTAAAAGTTCTTTTAATTTCTCACAAAGCTTACGACCAAATTCAGCCGATTTACCTCGGTGAATTAATGCACTCAAAGCATCGACCTTCTCTCCATTTAATAAAATATCCATCTTCACGATATCAGCTTCTCTAAATCCAATTTGTGTATAATCAAATGAGGCATATCCTCTCGTACCGCTCTTTAATTTATCATAAAAGTCAAATACGATTTCTGTTAAAGGCATTTCAAAAATCAATTCAACCCTGGAAGGTGTCAAATAACTTTGATTGATTAACATGCCTCTTTTACCTAAACATAAAGTGATGATGTTTCCGATATAGTCAGGTGTTGTGATAATTTGAGCTCTGATGAAAGGCTCTTCGATATAATCAACCTTAACAGGATCAGGCATTTCTGTAGGGTTGTTCACAATAATCTTTTCCTTACGCGTTGTATAGGCTATAAAACTTACGTTTGGAACGGTGGTAATTACAGTTTGGTTGAACTCACGCTCTAAACGCTCTTGAATAATTTCCATATGCAATAAACCAAGGAATCCGCAACGGAATCCAAAACCCAACGCTTGTGAAGTTTCTAATTCAAAAGTTAAGGATGCATCATTTAATTGAAGCTTATCCATACAATCACGTAGTTCCTCGAATTCATCCGTGTTCACCGGATAAATACCTGCGAATACCATTGGTTTCACTTCTTCAAATCCATTAATCATTTCACCTGGATTATTTGCAAGTGTAATGGTATCTCCAACTTTAACTTCTTTTGCATTTTTAATACCCGTGATAATATATCCCACATCTCCTGCTCTTACTTCTGCTTTTGGCGTCATGGCTAATTTCAAAACACCAACTTCATCAGCGATATAATCTCTTCCTGAGGCTACAAATTGTATTTTATCATTCTTCTTTAAAACACCATTCATGATTCGATAGTAAACGATAATTCCTCTGAAACTATTAAATACACTATCAAAAATCAAAGCTTGCAATGGTGCTTCTGGATCACCAACTGGTGCTGGAATACGTTCACAAACTGCTTGTAATATTTCTTCAATACCAATACCGCTTCTTCCACTTGCCAATAAAATGTCTTCCTGCTTACATCCGATTAAATCAATAATTTGATCTGTTACTTCTGGAATTTTAGCTCCATCCATATCAATTTTATTAATTACCGGAATGATCTCTAAATTATTATCTAGTGCTAAGTATAAATTAGAAATTGTTTGTGCTTGAATACCTTGAGAAGCATCGACTAATAAAAGAGCTCCTTCACATGCTGCTAAGGCACGACTAACTTCATAACTAAAATCCACGTGACCTGGTGTGTCAATTAAATTTAACGTGTACGTCTCCCCTTTGTGTATATAATTAATTTGAATCGCATGACTTTTAATGGTAATTCCTTTCTCACGCTCTAAATCCATATCATCCAATACCTGATTCATCATTTCACGTTCCGTAATGGTCTTAGTGTGTTCCAGTAATCGATCTGCCAAGGTACTTTTACCGTGATCAATATGTGCGATGATACAAAAATTTCTTATGTTCTTCATGTAGTGAAACTATTCTTTTAAAATCTATTTAAGTGCTTTAATGATAGCAGCAAATTCAGTAGCAATCAACGAAGCGCCACCTACTAACCCCCCATCCACATCGGGTTGAGAGAAAATTTCTTTTGCATTGGCAGCTTTAACACTACCTCCGTATAATATAGAAATTTGATCAGCAACGGCTTGACCATATTTTGTAGCAAATACGGATCTGATATAAGCATGAATTTCTTGTGCTTGCTCACTTGATGCTGTTTTTCCAGTTCCAATAGCCCAAATTGGTTCATATGCAATAACTACCTTAGTTATTTGATCAGCTGATAAATGAAACAGAGAATTTTTTAATTGTGTTTCAACGAAACTATTTTGAGTACCTGCTTCACGAATTTCTAATGGTTCACCGCAACAAAAAATGGGTGTACTTCCCGCTGCTAAAACAGCGTCCGTTTTTGCTGCTAAAAAGGCATCTGATTCATTAAAATATTCACGTCTTTCAGAATGTCCTAAAACAATATGTTTAACGCCAACGGATGCAAACATGGGCGCAGAAATTTCACCTGTAAAAGCACCATTTGATTTTGGATGACAGTTTTGTGCTGCAACAAAAACATTGTTCTTACCAGCTAATTTTTGAGTAGCTAAAAAAATATAGATCGCAGGAACAGCAAAAATCGCTTCTTGATTTGATGTTAAATTATGTTCAGTCGACAGTAATTGATCTAATAATGTTTCGGCTTCAGAAACACTTAAATTCATTTTCCAATTGGCAGCAGCAATTTGCTTTCTCATATTTAAATAATTAATAATATTATTATAATGGTTCTAATTTGCCGTGCAAAGGTAATTAAAAATAAGGCTACATAGCTATAAAATAGCTTTAGGCAGATATTTGATACAGGTATCTTAAAATATCTTTTTCCTCTTCTGAAATGTTAATGCCTTTTAATTTTTTCCAGTTATTGATGTCCTCAAATATTTCATCTAAACGATAACCTTTTGTAATTCCCCAAGTGAAATTGGGTATATGCTTGGGAAGCAGCCCATTGCCAAAAATATTTGCACAAACACCTATATAAGAACCTGTGTTGATACTTGATTGTATGGCGAATCTTGTATAATCACCAACCAACATGCCCATTTTTTGCCCAATTGATTCCCAAATTTGCTTAGACTCATTCCACATTTGAATATCACCTGCCGTATTTTTTATATTACTATTGCTTGTACCAGCACCTAAATTGCACCAAAAACCAATAATACTATCCCCTAAATAACCTTCATGCCCTTTGTTAGAGCTACCCATCATAATTGAATTTTTAAGCTCTCCTCCTGCAAGGCAATTTGGGCCAATAGTTGTAGCACCATAAATACTTGTATTCATTTTTACTACAGCATTATTTCCTAATACAAGAGGCCCCCTTATGCTTACACCTTCCATGATAAGTGCATCTTTACCAATATATATTGGGCCTTCTGTTGCATTTAAATTTGAACATAAAACGGTTGCTCCTGGTTCCACGAATATATTTTCTGGAGCCATTATTCTATTGGAACTATCTAAAGTGCAGGAAGTACTTTTTTTCTTTACCCAATCAAAATCTCTTTGAATAAACTGCTTATGAAGGCTCAATAAATGTATGGCGTTATTGATAAAATTAGCCCACTCGTAGTTGATGGGTGGATGATTGGCCAATAAAATTTTAGGTATTAATCTTTCATTTGTTTTGGTGGCAATCCACTTTCCGGATTTACTGACCAATTTTTCACCTTCTTTTAAACTATTTATTTGTTGAATTAAATCATGGGAAGGAATGCAGGTCGTATTGATAAAATAAAGCGAGTCTTGTGTGTTTAAAACATCGGAGTTAGCATATAAAATTTGCAAATAAGCAGCCGTGTAAATGCCACATTCCTCCTGTAAATATTGTTCCCATCTTTCTTTGAAAGTATAAATACCAACGCGGCAATCAGCTAAAGACTTAGTTAAGGTAAATGGATAAAAATTTTCTCTGTCAGGTATGTCGACTAAAATATATCGCATGCTTAGTAATTATTAAACAAATTTAATGTAATCTACTATTCCCTAAGATCATTTCCTAACAGATGTTTATTTATTGCTTATTTTTGTTTTATATAATCATATTTTATGCAATTTGGATATTTTAATTACCCCACACCCGCAAATGAACCCGTACTTTCATATGCTCCAGGTTCACCTGAAAAATTAGCTTTAAAAAAAGCATTAGCAAGTTTAAAGAAAAAAACTTTAGACATTCCTATGTATATAAACGGCAAAGCTGTTCGAACAGGCAAAAAAGTAGCTATTCATCCTCCACATGAGTTGAATCATACACTAGGCCATTTTCATTTAGGTAATAAACAACATGTTGAACAAGCTATAAGCACCTGTTTAAAAGTACGTGAAAGTTGGGCGAATATGAGTTGGGAATCAAGAGCACATATTTTTTTGAAAGCTGCTGATTTATTAGCCACTAAATATCGTTTTGAAATGAATGCTGCAACCATGCTTGGCCAAAGCAAAAATGCTTTTCAAGCTGAAATTGATGCAGCATGTGAACTTATTGATTTTTTAAGATTCAATGTAAATTTTTTAAGTGAGATTTATAAACAACAACCAGTTTCAGCACCTGGAATTCATAATAGAATGGAATGGCGTGGATTAGAAGGTTTTGTTTTAGCAGTTACCCCTTTTAATTTCACCGCGATTGGTGCTAATTTGCCAAGCTCAGCAGCCATGTGTGGTAATGTAGTTGTTTGGAAACCATCAGATGCTCAAATATATTCTGCCCAATTATTTATGAAAATTTTAAAAGAGGCAGGACTTCCAGATGGTGTCATTAACATGATATATGTAGATGGGCCTGTTGTTGGAGATATCTGTTTTAAACATCCTGACTTCGCTGGTGTTCACTTTACAGGCTCAACTGGCGTATTCAATCATATGTGGAAACAAATTGGAGAAAATATAAGTTCTTATAAATCATATCCTCGTATTGTGGGTGAAACAGGTGGTAAAGATTTTGTAATGGTTCACCCAAGTGCAGATGTAGATACCGTAGTTGCTGCATTAGCAAGAGGTGCTTTTGAATACCAAGGTCAAAAATGTTCAGCTGCATCAAGAGCATACTTGCCAAGCAACATTGCAGCTTTAGTTAAAGAAAAGTTAGTCAAAGCAGTTCAAACCATGAAAGTGGGATCGGTTGAGGATTTTTCTAATTTTGTAAATGCGGTGATTTCTGAAAAATCTTTTGATAAAATTGCTAGCTATATTAATAAAGCTAAGAAAGATAAAAAAGCAAAAATTTTAGTGGGTGGAAATTTTAGTAAAAAATTGGGCTATTTTGTTGAGCCTACCGTTATTGAAACAGCTGATCCAAAATACTTAACCATGTGCGAGGAAATATTTGGGCCAGTTTTAACCATTTACACCTACCCTGCAGCTAAATTTGAAAAGACATTAGACTTAGTGAATACTACCTCTAAATATGCTTTAACGGGTGCCGTTATTTCACAAGACCGTCAAGCTATTGAACTTGCAACCCAAAAGTTACGCCATGCAGCAGGTAATTTTTATATTAATGATAAGCCAACTGGTGCAGTGGTTGGTCAACAACCTTTTGGTGGAGCTAGGGGGTCTGGAACGAATGACAAGGCTGGTAGTATGCTTAATTTATACCGCTGGTTGAGTGCTAGAACCATTAAAGAGACTTTTAATCCACCAACTGACTATAAATACCCATTTTTAAACGAAGCATAAGGCTGATTTTTGCAATATTTTAACGCGAAAACAGTATATTTGCTCCTCAAAATTAAAGGACTGTGGCCCAAAATTTTTCTAAAGAAACTTACCTGTATTGGTACGAATTGATGCAATTAATACGTCAATTTGAATCAAAATCAGAAGAAATGTATAAAATGGCTGGTAAAATCAGAGGATTTTTCCACGTATACAACGGACAAGAAGCTATTGCAGCTGGCTGTATGACTGCAACCAATCATGAGGATCCGTTTATAACAGGTTATCGTGATCACGGTTTAGCCTTAGCAAAAGGAATGACTCCAAATGCAGCAATGGCTGAATTATATGGGAAAGCTACTGGTTGTTCAAAAGGTAAAGGTGGTAGTATGCACCTTTTTGATAAAGCCAATTACTTTTTTGGTGGACATGGCATTGTTGGTGCACAAATTGGAACTGGTGCTGGATTAGCATTTGCTGAACAATACAGAGGTTCAAAAAATGTAGTGCTTTGTTTTTTTGGCGATGGTGCTGCAAGACAAGGTATGTTGCATGAGGTATTTAATTTAGCCATGCTTTGGAAATTGCCAGTTGTATTTATTTGTGAAAATAACAATTATGCAATGGGTACTTCAATTGAAAGAACAAGTAATGTTATTGATATTTATAAACTAGCCGATGCTTATGAAATGCCATCTGATAAAATAGATGGTATGACAGCGGAAGCCGTTCATGAAGGTGTAGCAAGAGCCGTAAAACGTGCTCGTGAAGGCGAAGGCCCTACTTTATTAGAAATGAAAACCTATCGTTATAAAGGTCATTCTGTTTCAGATCCTCAAAAATATCGTACTAAGGATGAAGTGGAAGAATACAAAGATCAAGATCCAATCACTAAAGTAGCTAAAACAATTTTAGAAAATAAATTTGCTACGGAGGCTGAATTAAAAGCGATAGATGATAAAATTACTGCCATTGTTGATGGTTCAGTTAAATTCGCTGAAGAAAGTCCTTGGCCTGATGATAGTGAAGTATTGAAAGATGTTTACATTGATCAATCCTACCCTTTTATCGTTGACTAAAACATTAATAAAGAAAATTATAATTTAATAAAATGAGCGATTTACAACAAGAACAAGCAACATCCGCAATATCTATCAGTAAGAAAAATCAACAAATAATTATTTATTTAGTTGTTGGAGGTTTAATAGCTGCGGGAGCAATTTTAGGATATACTGAATTATATCAAAAACCACGTGAAGCTAAAGCAGCTGATGCTATGTTTGTAGCTGAAAAATACTTTGCTCAAGATTCTTCTAATTTAGTTTTAAATGGTGATGGAACAAGTAAAGGTGTTTTATATATCATAAAAGAATTTGGTGGAACAAGCGCAGCTAATCTTGCAAAATATTATGCAGGTATCAGTTATTTTAGATTAGGTGATTTCAATAAATCACTTGAGTATTTAAAAGACTTTTCAACGAATGCAAAGCAAGTTCAAGCAATTGCTTTTGGAACTATGGGTGATGCGTATTCAGAATTAAAAAAGAATGATGAGGCTATTGATGCTTATAAAAAAGCAGGCGCTCATTTTCCAGAAGATGCTGGAATTTCATCTGAGTACTTATTCCGCGCTGCTTCATTACTTGAGATGAATGGTAAAGTTGACGATGCAATTTCAATTTACCAAGATATAAAATCGAAATATCCAAGTTCAGAAAAAGGACTTAACGCTGACAAATATATATACCGTTTGAAAGTACAGCCCTAACAATATGACTGTTCAATTATTTGTACCATGTTTTATTGATCAACTTTACCCACAAGTAGCTTTCAATACTATTAAAGTATTAGAAAAAGCTGGCTGTGAAGTTAAATACAATGCCAATCAAACTTGTTGTGGTCAACCCGCATTTAATGCTGGTTTCTGGGGAGAGGCTAAAGATGTTTGTACAAAATTTGTTCAGGATTTCGACACTGCTGATTATATTGTTAGCCCAAGCGCTAGTTGCACTGGATTTGTTAGAAATAATTATGGTAAACTTTTCGAGAATAATGCATTTCAGAGTCCAGCTAAAAAAGTAACCAATCAAATTTTCGAATTAGCTGAATTTTTAGTGAAGGTTTTAAACATAACTGATTTTGGTGCTGAATTCAATGCTAAGGTCACCTACCATGATAGTTGCGCTGCATTACGTGAATGTAATATCAAGGAGGAACCTAGAAAACTCTTAGCAGGCGTAAAAGGATTAGAATTAGTGGAAATGAAAGAAACTACTACTTGTTGTGGTTTTGGAGGAAGTTTTGCTGTAAAATATGACTCGATAAGCGTAGCCATGGCAGATCAAAAAATTGATAATGCAATTGCTACTGAAGCTGAATATATTGTAAGTACAGATACCAGTTGTCTCATGCACTTAGAAGGCCGAATTAATTTTAATGGCCAAGCTATAAAAATCATTCATTTGGCTGATATTTTATCAAGTGGCTACTAATCGACTACCCTCTTTTGTAAACATTTTGCTTTAACACTTGTTATAATCATTATAATTATTTTTTTTATGGCATATTGGTTAATCAAATCGGAACCCTTTAAATATTCTTGGGATCAATTTGTAAAAGATAAAAAAACTTTTTGGGACGGTGTTCGAAACTATGGCGCTAGGAATAATTTAAGATCAATGAAAAAAGGGGATCTCGCATTTTGGTATCATAGTAACGAAGGGATGGAAATTGTGGGTATTGCTAAAGTAGTTAAAGAAGCATATCAAGATCCCACGACTGAAGAAACTGCTTGGTTAGCTGTAGATTTTGCTCCACATAAGAAATTAAAAAATCCGGTTAAATTAGCTGATATCAAAGCAAATACGAATTTATCCGATATGGATTTGGTTAGATTAGGCAGATTATCTGTTCAAACTGTTAAAGAGGTTGAATGGAACGAAGTAATGAAAATGAGTGAGGGTTTATAATTACATAATAAGTTTTCTCTAAGCTATTTTCAACAGGCTATTTGAAAAATATATAGCCAATAAATATTGCAATTACGACTCCAATAAAATCTGCAAAAATACCTGCCCATAATGCGTATCTAATTTTTTTAATACCTACACTACCAAAATACAAAGCAATGATATAAAAAGTGGTATCTGCAGAGCCTTGAAAGATGGAGGCTAGTTTTCCTACAAATGAATCAGGCCCTTGTGTTTGAAAAATATCTAACATCATACCCCTTGCCCCACTTCCACTTAATGGTTTCATAATGGCTACTGGTAAGGCACCAATAAATTCTGTATTTACACCAGTTAATTGAATTAAATAACTAATACCATTAAGAATATAACCCATTGCACCGCTATCTCTAAAAACTCGAATGGCTACTAACATAGCAACTAAATAAGGAATAATTTTCACAACCACTTCAAAGCCTTGTTTAGCGCCATCAATAAAAGCGTCAAAAACAGATATTTTTTTATAAGCTCCTCCTAAAACAATTAAAATAATAATTAATAATAACAATCCATTCCCAAATACTTTGGATACAATCTCTTTATTTTCTGGGCTTAATGTATTAACTAATAATAACACACCTGCCATCAAACCTATTAATCCCAAAAGCCAACTAATAAGTATCTTATCCCATTTCAATTGCTGATAAATTCCAACCATTAAAATACTAGCCAAAGTAGTACCAATAGTAGCTAGGACACAAGGTATAAATATACTAGCTGCGTCATGCGATCCTGCAGCTAAACGATATGAAATAATAGTCAAAGGGATAATCGTTAACCCACTTGTGTGTAACACTAAAAACATGATCTGGGCATTAGTTGCCTTTTCTTTTTCAGGATTTAATGTTTGTAAACTTTCCATTGCTTTTAAACCAAATGGTGTAGCTGCATTATCTAAACCTAACATATTAGCACTGAAATTCATTACCATATGCCCCATGGATGGATGATTTTGAGGAACTTCAGGAAATAATCGACTTAAAAATGGGTTCATCCATTTAGCTAATTTTTCAATGGCCCCAGCTTTTTCAGCAATATTCATTAAACCCAAAAAAAATACCATGGTACCCGTTAATGGCAAGGCGACATCCATAACCGAAGATTTAGCAGATTCAAAAATGCCGTCAGCTAATAATTTGAAAATACTAGTATCTCCTAATATAATAAATTTAAATAAGGCAATTATAAAGGCAATTAGGAAAAAAGCAATCCAAATGATATTTAAAGCCATAATCTACATGAGTTTATGGTACTAATATAGCCCATTTTGCAATTAGAATTGTATTTTTGCGCTCTTAAAACTATCAAAATATGGCATTACAAGCAGGCATCGTGGGATTACCAAATGTTGGAAAATCAACCTTATTTAATGCAGTTAGTAATAGTGCAAAAGCACAAGCAAGTAATTATCGTTTTTGTACCATTGAACCAAATGTTGGTTTAGTGGATGTGCCTGATCATAGATTGCAACAATTAGCTGATTTAATAATACCTCAAAGAATTGTACCCACTCAATTAGAAATAGTTGATATAGCAGGTTTGGTTAAAGGAGCTAGTAAAGGAGAAGGCTTAGGAAATAAGTTTTTGGCAAATATTCGTGAAGTAAGTGCCATCATTCACGTGATAAGATGTTTTGAAGACGAAAATGTTTTGAGAGAGGAAGGAGCTATCAATCCAATTGGTGATAAAGAAATTATTGAAACTGAATTGCAATTAAAGGATTTGGAAAGTGTAGAAAAGAAAATGCAAAGAAGTGAAAAAATGGCAAAAACTGACCCTAAGGCAAAGGTTGAAGTTGAAGTACTGAAAAAATGTTTAGCTCATTTAGAACAAGGAAAAAGTATCCGTTCTCTTGGCCTAACTAAGGAGGAAAGTCATGCTATTTCAGATATTTTTTTACTAACTGAAAAGCCAGTAATGTACGTAGCCAATGTTGATGAAAAATCAATGCATACAGGTAATGCATATTCTGATAAATTAGTAGCCATGGCGAAAGAAGAAGGCGCTCAGGTTATTGTAATGTGTAATAATATTGAAGCTCAAATTACAGAGTTAGAAGACCCAGATGATAAGGCGTTATTTATGGACGAATACAAAATGAAAGAGCCCGCCTTAAACCGTTTAATTCAATCAGCCTATAAATTACTAAATTTAGAAACTTATTTTACTGCAGGTGTTCAAGAAGTAAGAGCATGGACTATAGGAAATGGATGGAAAGCGCCTCAAGCTGCTAGTGTTATACATACTGATTTTGAAAAGGGCTTTATTAAGGCTGAAGTAATTGCTTTTGACGACTATATAAAATTTAAGAGTGAGGCTGCATGTAGGGAAAATGGGAAATTGAGAATTGAGGGAAAAGAATATATAGTTAAGGATGGTGATGTAATGCATTTTAGATTTAATGTGTAATATATATATACAGTGTTAAAATTAAAGTCATATTCATTTATTGTAATTTTATTAATATTTGCGTCATCCTGTGCAAATAACATAAATAATAATGAACAAAATGAAGCTTCCGCTATTCCTGCTCCAGCAAATTTGATTTATGAAGTGATAAAAGTATACCCCCATGATACTAGCTCTTACACTCAAGGATTAGAATGGAATGGAAATTCTTTAATTGAAAGTACAGGTAATTATAATGAAAGCAAATTAATCATATTAGATACTAATATGAAAACAGTTATGAAGCCTGTCATCCTTGATAAGCAATATTTTGGCGAAGGCACTACCCTTTTGAATAATAAAATATATCAGTTAACATGGAAAGAGCATAAAGTGTTTGTTTATGATTCAAAAACCTTGAAGAAAATAAACGAACTATTTTGGCCTTATGAAGGTTGGGGAATGGCCAATAATGACTCAAGTATAATAGTTAATACGGGTGGAAGTAATATTTATTTTGTTGACCCCGTTGATTTTAAGGTTACAAAAACACTAGGTGTTTATAATAATTATGGATATGTTTCAAATATCAATGAATTAGAGTACGTGGATGGTAAATTATATGCGAATGTATATTTAACAGATAATATTATTCAAATAGACCCCCATACTGGACAAGTAATTGCAATCGCTGATATGTCAAATTTATTAGCCAAAGTTGGTATCGCAAACAATCCAAAAACATTGGACGCTGGGAATGTATTAAATGGTATTGCGTATCATAAAAAAAGAGGAACCTTTTTCGTAACTGGTAAGGACTGGCCTGTGATTGTTGAATTAAAATTCAAGTAAATCTGAAGTAAAACCCTGTAAATTAATGGGTATTTTTTTGAATTACATAAATAACGGAGCTTGTTTTTTTAGTATCAAAAGCAGCAACTAAATTTGAAACTACCCCAACTATTAAAGCCCTTAAAATACCAAAAATACCCCAGTTGATGTATTTTTCAGTTAACAATGAAACGTATAGGCTGTCAAACCACATTGGTTTGTATTTAACTATTTGCATATTATGTCGTTCACATAAAACACTCATTGATTGAGGTGAAAAATGATATAAGTGTCTTGGAACATCGTAAGCGGCCCACATGTGTTTATAGTAATTGGCATCAAAACAAGTATAATTAGGAACCGCAATAATTAATTTACCGTCATTTTTTAGTAATTGATTGAATTGAACAAAATAGTCATTTAAATCATGGACATGTTCTAATACATGCCATAAGGTAATTACGTCATAATGATTATTGGGTAATTGAAAAAAATCATCAATTGGCTTTAAAGTCATTCCGTAATTTTCAAAAGCTATTTTTCTTGACGATTCATCTGGTTCTAATGCATCAACTTCCCAACCCCTCATTCTCATGGTATTTGCAAATGCACCAGTCCCCGATCCAATATCTAAAATTTTACCTAACCTATTGGGGAAATAAGATTGGATAAAATTGGACTTTAGTTTTAAAGTATATTGCCTTACAATATGATATATTTTATTGATAATTCCCTTTTTAACATCTGTGTGTGATATATAATCTGAGAAATTATAATAAACCGAGATACTATCTTTTGAAGGAACTGGATTGGTAAATTGTAAAGTACAAATTGGACAAAACAAAATATCAAATGCTTCCTTGGTTAGTGAAAAATCATTTGTCTTCAATGCTAATTCTATATTTGAATTAGCACAAATTGGACAGGAAGGATACTTTTGATTTAAGGGAATCATTAGGCCTAATGTGAAAGGTTTTTATAAATAATAAGTAATATGGATAAAGCAGAAATAATAATAGTCCAAACCATCATTTGCATATTCGTATTTGGAGCAATTGTTTGATCAATGGGTAACACTTCCTCAACTATTGTAGGGGTGAGATTATTATAAAATACGTCCGCCTTGTACAAACTATTCCAAGTTATATTAGCGCCATTCTTGTGAATAGTGCCTAAATTGCCAAAATTCAAACTTGCAACTTGTTGAGATAATATGGGCTGTAAAAATTGAGTGAATTGATTATTCGCTTCGTCGAAACTAATATCTAACGCTGACGATAAATAATGAATTAAATGACTGTTATTATCAACATTTTTATGTTCTAAGACAATATATTCATTAGGGGCAATTAATTTCCCATCGTCCCAAAAAGCTTCATTTTTAGATAACTTTAATGTACCTATTTCAGGCATTGAAATTTGGCCATTATCAATAAAGTATTGAACTAAAATATTTATCATAATTATTTACTAAACGAATATACGATTCCTCCTATTAATTGCATACCTAATGAAGGGTAATCTGACCATCTTTCATAGGGTTTATCTAATAAATTTTGACCTTTTAACCATGCTGTCCATTTAGGCGTCATTTTATAATTTAAACCTGTACTCAAAACCAATGGGTTATTTAATTTCGTAGGTAAATTTTGTTGGTTTGAAATAGTTGCCCCTGACCAGTATTTTAAGTTTCCGTCTATAGAGAGTTTAGCGTTTATAATCCAATTTAAATTACTTTCAAATTCAAAGGGTAATATACCCCATGGCTTTGAATTGTCTTGTAGTGTATTGAATTGGATATATTTTAATGTATTATTGACCAATAATTTGTCACTAAATTGGTATCTTAAGTTAGCATCAAATTCGATGGTTGAAGCTTTCTGCTCAAAAATAGTCTTAAATAGTAAGCCAGTTTGAGCAACATTGGAGTCGATAATGCTATTAAACAAAGGCAAGTTGTTATAATTATTAAATGACAATGAAAAACCGTAGTTTAAACGCTTACTTGCATTTATTTTTATTTCAATAAATTTCATATCCTTAGTGGTTAATTGCAATTGACTAGGTGCAGCTATCCAAGGATTTGTGATCGCTAAATTAGCATATTGGTTATTTATATTTTCTGTTTTCCAGGCTGCTTTTAAAACATAATTTGTATCGTTTAGTTTTTTGCTAAATGTTATGATTGGATACAAATTAAATTTACCATTTTCAAATGTGGGACTGACACCAACATTAAATAAACTATTGAATTTATTATATTGTATGGTTGGCTCAAACCTTAAAATACTATTTGAAATACTATTATTTGTTGGTGATTTATATTGGTTAATATTATATAATATATTGAAATTGAAATTTATTCCATTTTTGTAATCATACGAAAGTGTGTTGTTAAAATCAAAATAATTACTACTTGCATTAGTTATACCATCAAAATGTTCAAATTTAAATAATGGTTTAAAATAAAGTCTTTTAAGGGGAATTTGATCATTATTTAAGGCTAAAGAAATTCCATAATGGGTGTAGTTTTGTTGATAGTTCGATTTTGGATAAACCACTGAATCAGGAACTAATCCATATCTATAATTACTGTTTTGCTTGAAATATACTTGAGTCGTTAACCTATTATTTTGATCAAAGTTTATATCACCTAAATAATTTAGTCCATATATTCTCTGCTTTTGTAAATGATGTAATCCGGTAACTGATTCATTATAAAAATTTATGGCATGAATATTTTTATACACATCAAGCATATTATAATTCAAGCTTAATAAATGTTGTAGATAATTACCATAACCAGCTTTAATGTTTCCATTATTCTTATAGTTAATGAAAGAATCAATTTTATACACTCTTGGAATTAATGAAATGGGTTTGTATTGAAAACTCAAATTTTGGCTTGGTACATTATACTCAACCTTTAATGTGGTAGTGTCAGTTTGAACGCTAGCATTTAAAAATCCTATTTTTGCTACATTCTTTAATTGAGGTTTAAAAGCTGACATAATAGTAACTACTTTTTCAGGAATTGTATCCATTTTTGTAGTTTTTACATCCTCTTTAATCTCTGCTGAACTAATTTGTGGAATGATGTAATCAGTATCAGTATTCGTATTTGAATTATTTTTCCTTTTTTTGCTTTTTTTAATTGGTTTTTTATTCGTTCTATTATTCGTCTTTTTATTCTTTTTGGAACTCTTTTTTACAGTCGCTTTTTTATTTACTTTTTTAGTTCTTTTTTGAGCATGCATAGGATTAACTATGTATGACATTAACAACAGTAGTAAAATATATTTTAGTAATTTTTTCATATTATTCATTTACTTCATATTTGATTTTTCAACCAACATCGTTAGTTTATTAGCCGCTTCTATTTTAAGTTCGTCAATATTTGCATTCTCTGAAACACTTTTATAAGTTGCAATAGCATTGAAATTGTCCTTTTGAGCAACATATATATCGCCTAACAGAATATAGGTTTTAGTAACCCAATATTCATATGCTGATTGTTTTTTGATAACATCAAAAGCAGTTTTTTCAGCTAATGACAATTTATTTTGATCAACATAAATTTTTGATAATAAATAATGTGCCTCAGCTGTAACAATTGAACTATTTGTACTAATAATTTTTGATAACATTTGGATAGCGCCGGTGGTATCTCCAGTGATTACACTTTGATGGTAAAGTACCATATTAGACATAATGATATCATCTGTAGCAGAGGATTTATCTTGTAAAATTTGTTTTGCTATAACTGAGCCTGCTTCCCAATTTTGATTTTTGTAATGGCATCTCAATAGTCCTTTTAATGCTTCTAATTTATTCTCTTGTTGTGTTGATATATTTAATAGTGTATTAAAGTACTTTTCAGCAACACTATAATTTTTAAAATTGAAATAATTCAATCTAGCAGCAATTAAAGCTGCTCTCTCGGCATATTTATTGGGCGATTGATCGGCTACCATAGCAAAATACTTACCAGCAGTATCAAAATTTTGTTGTGAATAGGCTATTTCAGCTACAATATTATTTGCCTCTAATTGGTATTTACCATTAGGGAATTGTAACAAGTATTTTGTAAATCCCTGCAGTGCTTCGGTATATTTTTTTTGTTCATACTTTATAATCGAAGACTTATAATTAAGCGAATCTTGTTCGTTCATAGATAGCGACCTTCCATAAGCATTCATGAATTCAACAAATAAATCAGGAGTTTGCTCTTCAATATATATATTTCTCACAAACTCAATTGAATTATCACTCTCATTTGACTTAGGGAAAGCGTTAAATAAGTCTTTAAAGGTTGATAATGCAATTTCATTTTTATTTAAATTAAAATAAACTATACCCAATTTATAATAAGCTTGAGGGTAATAATTAGTAGCACTTTTATCTAATAATATTTTAGTTAGGGGTGCAATGGCATCTTGGAAATTTTCGCGATTGGTATAGGTATCTGCCAACTCCATATTGGCATCATTAATATAGGCAGATTTAGGAAATTGGCTCTCAAAATTGGTTAATATCTTAATTTTTTCATTTAGTTGTCCAATGCCGCCTAATATGATTGCCTTTTGTAAAGTTGCATAATCAATATAATCCCATTGCTCATCTATCGCTTTTTGATATGTTGATAAAGCCATTTTGAATTGCTTCATCATCATTTGACAATCTGCCATTCTTAAATAAGCATCTTTTTGATAGGCTTCAAACATGTTGCTATGGTTATATTTTGAAACCATATTAAAATATTCAGCCGCCTTTTGATAATTGCCTTTTTTAAGATAACAATATCCTAAAGTATATTTTGCATGTCTTTGATTAACTTCAGGTAGTTCAACTGGATCCTTTATGAATTTTTCCAAAATTTCAATCGATTCGTCTACCCTACTCATTTTATATAATAATTCACCTAACCAAAATTGTGCTTGAGGTAAAATTTTTGAATTATAGGGTGTGTTTAGAATCTTGTTCAATAATCCAAATGCTAATTCAATTTGACCTTCATTAATATAAATAGTAGCACGACCATATAGCATTTTAGGATATAACTTTAATAAATCAATGGATGGACTCTTGATGGATTCATAAGCTGCTATTGCTTGAATGTAATTATTACTAAGTGTTAAAGCTGCTATCCAATATGACTTAGCTTCTTCGGTATAAATTGAATTTGGGTAGGTAGTCATGAATTTCTCAAACGCATTTACCGAATTTGAATATTCTTTTAATTCAGCACATAATTTTGCGTAATTGAATAATGAAATTTCTTTTTGTGAAATATTCAAATTTTTTGTTGAGCAAATTAAAAATGCATTTTTAGCCCCTGTTTTATTATTTAATTTTAAGTATGATGTGGCTAACAAGTACATGCTATTTTGACCAAGGGAATCTTCGATATTTGCTAATTCCTTAAACCCTTCAATGGCATCTTGCCAATTTTGTGATTGGAAATAACAAAAGGATAATTGATATAAATCCTGAGGATCTGCTTTTTTTTGTTTTTCTAAATACGCTTTTAAATAGGGTAAGGCTTTTTTAAAATCTTTCTTTTCAAATAATAAATGACCCATTAACTGTTTTAATGAAAGTTCATAATACTGCCCGCTGGTTTCTAATGCTTTTTGGCAGTTTATCATAGCCGCATCAATATCACCAAGGAAATAATATAGTTGACTTATATAAAACGGAGTGAGTCTTGAATAAGCTTTATTCGTGGAAGCAACTTGGAAAAATTGTAAGGCATCTTTGAACTTTTTTTGTTCTAAGGCTATAAATCCAGCATAATAATTTGCGTCGGTATAATATGGTGAACTTTTTAACTGCCTAACTGTATTTAATAAACTAGTGGCCTTATCCCAACTTCCATTTTTAAAATATAAGTATCCTTGCTGATACTTCATTTGAGTAATTTCAACATTGTCTAAGTCTTCAATTCTTGCATATGAAAATGATTTTAATGCCGCTTCATCTTTTTGCTTGCTGAAATAATACTTACCTAATTGAAATTGGAGTCTTGATTTATATATTTTATTTTCTGTATTTTCTAACCATTTTATGGTCATATTTTCGGCATATGATTTATCGAGCGCCAAGGATAAAGCCAAATAATAGTATTTAATGTCTTCTTGTGTTGGCATAAAATTATATGCCGATTGTATGTTTGCAAAAGCTGTTAAGGTGTCTCCATTTTTCAAAGCATTTAAACCTTTCTGAAAAATATCACTTGTGGGATGGCTATAGGTTGGAAATTGTGCTTTAGATTGCTTATTTAAAATTACGGTAGATAAAATAAGAAACAATCCAACTCCTGCTTTTCTGATTTGCAACATAATTATTATGTTTAATAATGTGCTAAAATTAAGCCGTCTTTATAAAACCTTAAGTTAAAATGTGATTTTGTGGAAAAACAGATGGAAATCGTAAATTTGTCAACAAATACTAAAAAAATCATAAAATGTACGAATACAGTACCAAAATAAGAGTAAGATATGCTGAGGCGGATCCCATGAATGTTGTTTACTATGGCAATTATGCTCAATATTTTGAAGTGGCTAGAGTTGAAAGCTTAAGAAATTTAGGAATCAGTTATAAAGAGATTGAAGAAATGGGTATTATTTTACCTGTTGTGGAATTAAATATTAAGTATTTAAGACCTGCTAAATATGATGACTTATTAACTATAAAGACCTATATCAAAGAACTTCCTCATGATCATAAAATACAATTTGATCAAGAAGTTTATAATGAAGAAGGTAAACTGTTAACGATTGGAGTTGTAAAGCTTTATTTTATGGATAAAGCTTTAAGTAAAAGAGCAAGCATGCCCGACTTATTAACTCAAAAATTAAGTCCTTTTTTTAGTTAACCCAACTTATAATTCAATTGTTAATATTTTGAATTAATTTACATTCCAATAATTTGTTAATGAATTCAATAAATGCAACAATCATCACCATTGGTGATGAATTACTTATAGGTCAGGTCATAGATACCAACAGCGCATACATTGCACAGGCTTTAAATAAAATTGGCATTGCAGTTAAAAATAGAATTGCTGTTGGAGATTCTAAACAAGATATTATAGCATCGTTAAATACTGCTTCAAACCATAGTAAAATTGTTGTTATTACCGGTGGATTAGGCCCAACAGCAGACGATATAACAAAGCCATTGCTAAATGAATATTTTGGGGGCAAAATGATTGTACACCAACCTACCCTTGATCATATAACAGACATCTTTTTAAATAAACATAAGCGTCCTATGATTGATCGTAATAGGAAGCAAGCTGAAGTACCAGATGTTTGTGAAGTTTTATTTAATGAAACTGGCACTGCTCCTGGTATGCTTTTCAAAAAAGAGGGTGTTTTATATTTTTCGCTTCCCGGTGTACCACATGAAATGAGATATTTAACGGATAATCATGTAATACCTATCGTTTCTACATATTTTTCTACACAACCTATTATCCATCGAACACTGTTAACAGCTGGTATTGGAGAATCCTTTTTAGCTGAACTCATTGCTGAATTTGAAAATGCTTTACCAAACCATATAAAATTGGCTTATTTACCCAATTTTGGAATGGTTAGATTAAGATTAACAGCCACCGGATTATCTGAATCTGAATTGATAATCAGCATTAACGAGCATTTTGCTAAACTTAAAGTTGCAGTTAATGAATATTTGGTTACTGATTTAGATGAAAACATGGAAGTTGTCGTTGGTAATTTACTTAAGGCTAATAACCAAACGGTAGCCACCGCCGAAAGTTGTACTGGAGGTTTTATAGGTCATTTATTATCAAAGCATGCAGGTTCTTCCCAATTTTATACGGGAGGTATCATAAGCTATGATAATCGCATTAAAACTGAATTTTTGGACGTCCCTACCTCCATTTTGCAAACTGTAGGTGCCGTAAGTCAAGAAGCTGTTGAACAAATGGCAAAAGCAGTTAGAGAAAAAATGAATACAGACTTTGCTGTCTCTGTAAGCGGAATTATGGGTCCATCAGGTAAAACAGACGAAAAACCATTGGGAATGGTATGGATTGGTGTTGCAAATAAGGAAAAAGTGGTGTCAAAAGTGTTTTATTTGAGATTCGATCGCCAACGCAATATAGAAGTTACTGCTAATCAGGCTATAAATTTACTTAGGTTGTTAATAATCAATAAGATTTAGTCTTATTTTTGCTTAAAATTACCCCTATGCCTCTTGTTGACTTGGTGATGCCAAAATTGGGTGAAAGTATAATGGAAGCGACCATTTTAAAGTGGTACAAACAAGTAGGTGATACTATTCAACTTGATGAAACACTATTAGACATCGCTACCGACAAAGTAGATAGCGAAGTTCCTTCCATTGTTGGGGGTGTTATAAAAGAACTACTTTTTCAAGTTAATGATGTTGTTCCGATTGGGGCTGTTATTGCTCGTATTGAAACCAGTGGCGAATTAAATGTCCCAAGTTCCAATGCTGCTTCAGCGATAAAGAGTGCTCCTATTGAGGTTGAAAAAGAAATTCCTTTCAATCCAGTTCAACAAAATGTTCAAAATAATAATTACCTAAAATCTGAGGATAAATTTTATTCTCCTTTGGTTTTAAATATTGCTCAAAATGAAGGCGTTAATTTGAGTGAATTGGAAACAATCAATGGTACAGGTGCTAATGGCAGAGTTACAAAAAATGACATATTGCAATATATCGCTGCAAAAAAGACGGTCTCTAATGCTCAAAATACAATTTCTAATCAAGCAATAAACACTTCAGTTCAAAATGAAGCTGTAACCAATCCTGCAGCTGTTAATACGATAAAACAATCAGCTAGTATCCATCCTGAAAATTTAAATTCCATCAGTGCTAATAATGATTCAAAAATTGGAAATCCTAATGAAGTAATTGTTTCAGGTAATATTGAAATTGTTGAAATGGATAGAATGAGAAAACTCATTGCTAAGCATATGGTGGATAGTGTTCATACAAGTCCACATGTTACTTCATTTGTAGAAGCTGATGTTACCAATATTGTTTTATGGAGAGAAAAAGTAAAACAAACTTTTGAAAACAAATACGGGACTAAACTTACCTATACCCCAATATTTTTTGAATGTATTGCTGCTGCCTTACATAAATTCCCAATTGTAAATAGCAGTTTACAGAATGATCAAATCATATATAAAAAAGATATTAATATTGGTATGGCAACTGCCCTACCATCCGGAAATTTAATTGTACCTGTTATCAAAGGAGCAGATCAACTAAATTTAATTGGTTTGAGTAAAGCGGTCAATGGTCTTGCGAGTGCTGCAAGAAATAACCAACTAAAGCCAACAGATACTCAAAATGGTACATTTACGGTAACCAATGTTGGCACATTTGGTAGCATTATGGGTACACCAATTATAAATCAACCCCAAGTTGCAATACTTGCATTAGGTGCCATTAAAAAACGTGCAGTCGTTATCGAAACCCCTCAGGGCGACGTAATAGCTATCAGACATATGATGTACCTATCAATGAGTTATGATCATAGAATCGTTGACGGTGCAGTTGGATCACAATTTTTAACGACTGTTGCAAAGTCGTTTGAAAATTGGGATATGAATCAACCTATTTAATTCAATCCCCAATCTCTTCCTTTCATAATTGCTGGCAAACCCTTACTCATCCAAGTTGGCATTGGAGCTCCCATTAAATAATGGTCAAAAAATTGCTGCTCTCTAATTTGAATGTCTTTTTTATTTTTTCGTTCTAGTAAATTATGTGCTTCATTATTATACACTAATAACCAAACTTTTTTGTTGAGTCTTCTCATTGCAGTAAAGTACTCTATCCCTTGATACCAAGGAACTGCATCGTCGGCATCATTACTCATAATTACTAAAGGAGTGGTTACACTTGGTAATGAAAATAATGGTGAATTCTTTATATATAAGTCAGGCCTTTCCCATAAAGATGCTCCAATCCTACTTTGTGTTTTTTCATATTGAAACTGTCTAACAATACCAGGCCCCCATCTAATCCCTCCATATGCACTTGTCATATTTACAACAGGCGCTCCAGCCCATGCAGCAGCATATAAATTTGTCTTGTTAATTAAATATGCAATTTGATAACCACCCCAACTTTGACCTTGTAGTCCAATTTTGGTACTGTCAATAAATCCTTTTTGAATCATTGCTCTTGTTCCACTTAATATGTAATCATATGCACCTTGTCCAGGGTAGCCTTTTTGATACCATATATCAGGTACGAATACAATATAACCACGACTTACAAAAAAAGGAATGTTTAGTCTAGACCCTGTTGGAGCAGGTGCTATATAATTATGCAGGGTTTGATTATTACGCTCATAGAAATATACAATCATTGGATATTTCTTTTTTGAATCAAAGTTTTCAGGATAATATAAAATACCTTCTGCTTTTTTCCCAGTGTAGGCTTTCCAAGATACCAATTCCGTTTTCAACCAATTATAGTCTTTCTGTTGTTCATTAATATTTGAAATGGTCGAGGGACTTTGTAACTTATTAGAAAATTGATACGTAAATAAGTTAGGAGCTGTTTTTTCGTCTTCTTGCATCACAACCATTTCATTAGCATATTTAGCTTTTTCAATGGAGGTTATATGCATTGGTAGTTTATTAATAACAGTATGTTGCTTATTTCCCATAGTTAACAAAGAAATAGATTCAGATTTATCTATTTCATTATATCCTTTTAATAAAAGTGTGTCATTATTCGTAAATGCTTGACGATCTTCATTAGTCTCTACAAATCGGAAAACTGTTTTTGATAATCGACCTTTTGTCAATGAAATGGATGGCTTAATACCATTAACATCCACCAACCATAAATCATAACGATCATAAATAATAATAGATTCATTATCATCCATCCACTTGGCGATACCATATGCATTTGGGTCGTCTGGAACGTCATTGTCCTCGTCAAATAATGGAAATTTAATATCCTTTGCTATGGTCACTTTTGTTTGATTTCTTGAATCAAAAGCATAATATTTTTTTAGAATTTCATCATAAAAAATAATACGACTACCATCGAATGAACTTTTAAACAAATTGCCTTTCCAAGCTTTTTGTAATAAATTCCTTTTTCCAGTATGCGTATTAATGGCATAAATGTCTTTTAGACTATACCCTTGCCATTGTGATGGTATTTCATATGTTGAATCCTGTATTGAATAAGCAAAATGACCATCACCATCCTGTGTAAATAGGATATTTTTGTCTTTAATCTTACCTAAATAAACAACACTGTCATTCAACACATTATATAATACAGGTTCAGTTGCTTTTAAATCAGCTTCTAAATTTTTTAATTGAACTGGTTGTAATGCAGGATCATTATAATGCCAAATATCAAGTCCAGCTCTTTCAAATTCAGGAAGTGTCGTGTCTTTAGGAGGCAATATGGGTTGTATGCCAAATTGTATTAATTTTCCTGATTTACTAAACTTCAATAGTTTATCTCCACCAATGGTATAATTTTCAGGTAGCGCTTGATGACTCCTACTTACCACAGTTTTAGCGCTATCAAATTTATTATTATAAATATTGAGCGTGTAATTTTTTTGTAGTGATTTATCTAAACTATCTCTTTCTAATAAAAATGCCAATGTATGACCATTTTCATCCCAACTAAACCCAGTTGATGAATAAAAATTTGAGTTAATTACTTTCGTATTGGTATCTAATAAATTGGCTACTAAAATTTTGGATGGATTATTTTGAGATTTAACTTGATACATCACTAAATTCTCGCCTGTAGGATTTAATAAATACTGTGCGATATTGTTAAACTTCCTACTATCATTTGAATTTAAATTATACCATACTAATTCGGTACCCGTTTTATTAATATCTCCTTTTTTATCGGTTAAATAAGCTAATTGACCGTTGTTGGTTCTTGGAATTTGAAATGATTTTACGGAAGGAATTTTTGTTATTTCAAGTGTACTTATATTTACAATAACTAAACTGTCCTTTGGCATTTCATCCGCTTTTTTCTTCTCCATTTTAGCTTTTCTTGTATCCGCAAAAAGTGGTTTAATTTTTGCAATTAAAAATTGACCATTTTCTGTAAACTGAGCTTGGTAGGCTCTTGGTATTATAAGATTTGTTTTGGATTGATTATTGTATAAAACTAATTTAGCATCTCCTTCTTGCGGATTAATAGTATAGGAAATAAATTTTCCTTGAGGTTGGTAAATAACCTCTTTTATATTTTCCCAACTATCATAAACTGAATGATCTAGTACTTTTTTTTGTCCAATACTTACTAAACTAATCGAACATAATAATAAACTTAAATAATATCTCATATAACAATTATTTTTAATTAGAAGTCGAGTTCTTTTTACACTAACTTTGATATGAATTTATAAAATAGTTCGTAATAATGAGGATAATTTATATTATTGGTTTTTGGTTGCTTTTACCTTCATTTATATATGCTCAATCCAGCGGAAATTTGGTTGGTGAGGTTATTGATAAAAATACGCAGAAGCCTATTTTTGGAGCTACGGTTCATTTAGTGAATACAAAATATGCAACGCAAACAGATAGTTCAGGAAAGTATTTTTTTAAAGGAATTCCGACTGGTCAATATCATATTTTAATTAATTCTTTAGGCAGTATACCTTATCATTTATATAATGTAATTGTTGGATCTGGTAATATCAATTATGTAACAGCCGAATTAACCGTTCAAGAAAATGTATTGAAAGAAGTTATCGTTGGCAATGTTAGAAAAACAGTAAGAGCAGCTACTTTAGAAACACCATTAAGTATACAAAAATTAACAGCCGAAGAAATTAAATCAAGTCCTGGAAGTAATTTTGACATATCCAAAGTTGTTCAAACACTTCCTGGAGTTACCGGTTCTGCAACCACCGGAGCGGGATTTAGAAATGACATTATTGTTAGAGGTGGAGCACCCAATGAAAACGTTTTTTATTTAGACGGAATAGAAATTCCTGTAATTAACCATTTTAGTACACAAGGAAGTGCAGGAGGTCCTCAAGGAATTTTGAACGTATCCTTTATTGATGAAGTGAAACTTACATCGTCGGCTTTTGATGCAAAATATGATAATGCATTATCCTCCGTATTTGAATTCAAACAAAAAAAAGGAAATAGTGAAAAAGTACAAGGCAATATACGATTAGGCGCAACTGAAGTGGCCACTACCCTAGAAGGCCCACTTTCAAAAAATGGAAAAACCACCTTTTTATTGTCAGCCCGAAGAAGCTATTTGCAATTTTTATTCCGTGTTTTAGATTTACCTATTCGTCCAAATTATTGGGATTTTCAATATAAGGTATCACATCAAATTAATCCGAAAACGACACTTACATTTTTAGGAGTTGGTGCTATTGATAAATTTTATTACGTTGCTCCAAAAAACTCAACTCCCGAAAAAAGATACGCTTTAAACATATCGCCATCCATCAATCAATGGAGTTATACAGTTGGTGTATCCTTGAAAAAATTAATTAATAAAGGATATTGGAATATAAGTGTAAGCAGAAGTCATTTAAATAATGTGAATGAAAAGTATGAAGACAATTTAAATCCAGATAAAGGTGAAAAAACTTTTGATTATACATCCAATGATATTTCAAATAATGTCCGATTTGATATCACAAAAAGTTTTCTGGGACTTAAATGGACAACAGGGGCAAATTTACAATCCATCGAATATGATAATTCAACTTTTCAAATTTTACCTAGACCCTATATAGACAGTGCTATGTTACCTTATTATTTACCTGCACCCAATGTATATAATTATTCAACAAATTTAAATTTTAGAAAATATGGTGCCTTTTTCCAATTAGGCAAAAGAGCATTTAATAATCGATTAGGTATAAGCGCAGGCATTAGAACTGATGGAAATGGATTTAATACCGCTGGAAGGGCGTTTTATAATAGGTTGTCACCTAGAATTGGATTTAGTTATGTATTAACTGATAAAATAAATATAAATGCATCAGTTGGTCGATATTTTAAAGTTGCACCTAATACTGCCCTAGGATTTAAAGATTTGAATGGTAATTATGTAAATCGCGAGGCTGATTATATAGGAAGTAATCATTATGTAGCAGGTATTGAATTTATCCCAAGTGAAGCAACTCGTTTTACAGCTGAAGTATATTATAAAAGATATTTTAATGTCCCAATTAGTATTCAAAAAGGCTTGAGCCTTTCAAATTTAGGTGCTGATTTTAATATTCTAGGTAATGAACCTATCAGTAGTACAGGAAAAGGTCGAAGCTATGGATTTGAACTATTTGCACAGCAAAAATTAACGAAACGATTTTTTGGAGTAGCTAGTTACAGTTTTTTTAGAAGTGCCTATACCAATTTAGCAGGTGAGTTCATTAAAAGTTCATGGGAAAATATCCATGTATTAAGTTTAACGGGTGGTTATAAGTTAAATAGAAACTGGGAATTAGGCATAAAATACCGATTCCAGGGTGGTACACCTTATACTCCTTTTGATAATAACACAAGTAGAATTAATTTTTTAACACAAGGTTTAGGTGTTTTAGATTATTCAAAAATCAATTCATTACGTTTACCTAATTTTCATTCTAGTGATATTAGAATAGATAAAAAATATAATTATAAGAAAACTACTTTTGACTTTTTCATAGATATTACTAATTGGTATGGTAGTATGAGTGTATCCCCAAGTGTATTTATTTTTGAATCAAATCCTGATGGAAGCTATAAAACAACTGACGGGAAACCGATTAATAAGAATGGATCAAATGCAATACCTGGAATAGCTAATAGCAATAGAGTATTTGTAACCCCAACTTTTGGGTTTATTTGGGAATTCTAAGGCTGTTTGATGATATTTATAAACTTGCCCGTAACATATAACCACTGCATATTTAGAACGCCAAAAATGGCTTCTTTTATGATGCCTTTTGTCATTTTACTGACGCCTATTTTTCTATCCACAAATTTGATAGGAACTTCTTTAATTTTAAATCCAAGTCTCCACGCGGCAAACTTCATTTCAATTTGAAAAGCATAACCAATGAACTTAATATTATTTAAATTCATACTTGCTAGTACTTTACTTTTATAACAAACAAAGCCTGCTGTAGGATCCTTTACCGGTATTCCAGTAATAATTCTTGTATATGCAGAGCCTCCTTGAGAGTATATTTTACGGTCTAACGGCCAATTTTCAGTGGAACCACCTTTTACATATCGGCTACCAACAGCAACATCAGCACCATCATCACATGCTTTACATAACCTGTCTAAATCATTAGGATCATGTGAGAAATCAGCATCCATTTCAATGATATAGTCATAGTTGTTTGCTAAAGCCCATTTAAATCCATGAATATAAGCTGTTCCTAGACCTAATTTTCCAGCTCTACACTCCATAAATAATCGACCCGGATTAACTTCCATCATACCTCTTACGATATTAGCAGTTCCATCAGGTGAACCATCGTCAATTACTAATATATGGTACCCTGACTCAAATGACAAGACAGCATCAATTATAGAAGCTATATTCTCTTTTTCATTGTAAGTTGGTATTAGAACTATTTTTTTCACTTGATTATATGAGGGTAGAATGCTTTAAAAGTACAAAATAGTCCTTAAAAAACCTTATATATGTTATTTATTTAATATTGACTTATTTAGTATTTCTGTTAATTTTTGCTTGGTATGTAAAGCAAAATCTCCCTTCATCATCCAATCATAATATTGTGGTTCTTCCTTAAGAACTTGTGTAACAGGCTTTCCTTTGTGTTTTCCAAAATTAAAAACAGGTACCCCATTCTCATAAATTAATCGACGGGCAAAATCAATTATTTCATCCTCACCAGTGAATTTTACGATTGAATCAACGGTATTACCAATTTGAGGATATTTTAAAATTTGAGCTTCTAAAATTTCCCATGTAGCAGTTGCATCTGCTTCGGCAGTATGTGCATCTTGTAATGTTTTGTGACAATAAAATTGATAGGCTGCACTTAATGTTCTTTGTTCCATCATGTGAAATACTTTTTGGACATCTAACAATTTTCTTGATTCCATATCAACTTGTATTCCAGCTCTTAAAAATTCTTCATTTAAAATAGGCACATCAAATCGATTACTATTATAGCCACCTATATCCGAACCTTCCATAAATTGTTTGATTTCATTGGCAAGCACTTTAAAACTTGGAGCGTCTTTAACCATTTCATCCGTGATACCATGTACATCTGAACTTGCTTTTGGAATAGGCATTTCAGGATTTACAAGGCGACGTTTAACTTGTTTTGTTCCATCCAAACCAATTTTGACAATGGCGATTTCAACAATTCGATCTAAACTAATGTTGATTCCTGTAGTTTCAAGATCAATAAAACAAATAGGTCTGGTGAGTTGTAATGACATATAAAATATTGTTGTTCGAAGTTAATCAATTTGGCTATTAAATAGTATTAAAAGTCACTTAATACTATAGATAAAATTCATAATTTTGCAATTCAAATATGTAATTATGAATTGGCTTCCACTTACTAATATTGAACAGATTGAGATGATCAAAAAAGCTTCATTTTCAAAACCTCAATTAATTTTCAAACACAGTACAACTTGTAGTATATCTAGAATGGCTCATTCAAGATTTGAACGTGCCGATGCCCCAACAAGCATTGATTTTTATTATTTAGACCTTTTAAATTATAGAAGTATATCTAATGCAATTGCTGAAACATTTCAGGTACATCATGAATCACCCCAAATTTTATTGATTAAAAATGGTGAATGTACCTATGAGGAAAGCCATTATGGAATTATGATGGACGATGTCATTGAACAAGCAGGTGTTTAATCCAATATAATTACTTGCATTTTTCTATGATTAATGCACTTGCTCCACCCCCACCATTACAAATTGCTGCAGCGCCATACTTAGCTTTATTTTGATCTAATACATTTATAAGCGTTACAACAATCCTTGCACCACTACATCCTAAGGGGTGTCCTAAGGATACTGCTCCTCCATTGACATTTACTTTATGATTATCCAAATGAAGTAATTGAGTGTTAACGATGCCAACTACCGAAAATGCTTCATTAAACTCAAAAAAGTCTATATCAGCAGCTTTTAAATTTGCCTTTTGTAATGCTTTAGGTATAGCTAAAGCAGGACTTGTCGTAAACCATTTTGGATCCTGTTCAGCATCAGCATAACTTATAATTTTTGCAATTGGTTTTAGTCCTAATTCATTTAATTTTTCACCACTCATTAATATTAAAGCAGCTGCACCGTCATTCATTGTACTTGCATTGGCAGCAGTAACAGTCCCTTCCTTACTAAATGCAGGATTCAATTGTGAAACTTTATCAAACTTAACATTGTAAGGTTCCTCGTCTTTTGAAATAACAATGGAGTCTCCTTTTCGCTGAGGTATGATAACTGGAATTATTTCAGCTTCAAATAAGCCCTTTTCAATAGCTTTTTGTGATTTTTGATAACTATCTACAGCAAATGCATCCTGTTCGGCTCTTGAAATATTATTTTCTTTAGCACAAAAATCTGCAAAATTACCCATAGCCACTTGATCATAAACATCTACTAAACCGTCTTTTGCTAATCCATCCTGCATAGTGACGTCACCATATTTATTACCCCACCTTTGTGTAGTATTATAAAAAGGAACATTACTCATGCTTTCCATTCCACCTGCAATCACGATGTCGGCATCACCTAATAAAATATTTTGAGTAGCCATCGCAATGGTTTTCATACCACTCGCACAAACTTTATTTATGGTAGTTGAAATGACTTTATCTGGTAGTCCAGCAGCTTTACTCGCCTGTCTTGCAGGTGCTTGACCAAGTCCAGCTTGTAACACTGAACCCATAATTACTTCATCAATTAAAGCAGGGTCAATATTCGCTTTTTCAATAGCCCCTTTAATCGCAATAGCACCAAGCGCAGTTGCAGATAAAGATTTTAAACAACCACCGAATGAACCAATTGGAGTTCTTACCGCAGAAACAATAAATACTTCCTTTGCCATAATGTTATATTTACTTTTATAAAAATAAAAATTACTGTTTATTTAATCATGATTGGCATCCTTTGTTCCAGTTGCACTGATGTTTGTTGTAGCTTCAGGAGCAACTTCGACCAAACGAATTCCAGCATCTTCGATACTGATTAATTTAGACTTATATAAAATACCTACGTTCATTTTGAATGCTTTTTTACTCATCGCAAAAAATGCATAAATATCTTCTGGACTTGATTTATCATGATAGGGCAAAAAACCTTTGTGTAGCTTTAATAACTTTATGATTGTTTGTTGATCACCATCTAATTTCTCAACACCTTGTTTGCCAATTCCAATATCCAACTTATTATCCTCTCTAATTTTCTTGACAAATGCCTCATCTATGAATTGTCCAATATGTAAATGTGTAAATACCTCGTTTTTATATACCAAACCTTGGTGAACACCATTGACAATCACCACATAGCCAATTTCTGATTCACGATATACTTGCACTTTAACTTTTTCACCCTCTTTTACCGTTAAAAAGTCATTGCTTATTTGGTTATCTATTTTTTCAGTGGCAGCTACCCTTCCGGTTTGTTTATCAATATATAATTTCACCAAATACTTGCCACCTAATCGCATTGTAGATAGCTGTTGCGAAACGGGTACGAAAACATCCTTCATTAATCCCCAATCCATGAACGCTCCTTGACGAGTAATTTCAACCACTTTTAATGCAGCAATATCACCTACCACCGCATAAGGTTCCTGTGTAGTAGCAATTAAACGGTTATCCGAATCATGGTAAACAAATACACTAATCGTATCTCCAACTTGTAAACCAGAAGGTACAAAACGCTTGGGTAATAAAATTCCTTCACCACCGTCATCCATATAAAAACCGAAATCAACCTTTCGGTCTACGCGCATCAGATTAAATTGACCTACATTAATGGTTGACATGGTTTTTGATTTAGAGTTGATTAAACCGTATAATAAAATTAGAACAATTCCGGCTGTTCATCATTAGGATCTTTAATTACTACTTTTGTTTCCCATTCCATTTCAATTGATTTGTTATAATCAACCAATTTGGTTCCAACTGCTTTCCAGCCCATGACATCAACCATTTTGCTCACTTTAAATTTAGCCTTTCTAATTTGAGCTCCACGACCTGTATTTACAACAAGGACAGGCTCAATCGCAGTTGAAACAGCCATTAAGTAATTACCGTCACCTTCTTTAATACAACTAAATGGAGACCTTAAAGTAGTGGTTTCAATTTTAAATCGCTTTATATTAAACTGAAGTTTATCCTTGTCTAAATAAACAGCAGTTACAATTTTATCAGGATTAAATTTTTCTATGGACAATACCTTCTCGGGATCAAAGCGTTGTGATTGCTCTGTGTCAGTTACTTCATAATATCCATCCTTAGTAAATACCAACAATTTCTCGTCTTCGAAAGTACCTAAGTACAAACCTTTCTCTTCACTATTTAATCGGCCAAACTTATCATCAAACCAAATTTTACGTCCAACTAAAGTACTTTTTCCGGCTTCTTTTAAACGAACCGTTTTAATTGGATACTTGGTAACCTGATTACCTACACTGCTTCGTCCTTTTACTTCCAATGTTTCAAAATAAAAGTCAAATTCTTTGATTCTTGCCGTACAATTTGGACTTAAAATTATTTTTACAGACTCCGCTTCCCCATTTGCATTAATCGACATATAATGCACTTTAGACTTTTCAAGACTCTTCGCTAATGGATATTCCTTATCGCGGGTAATGCCAGTTACATTAAAACGTTTAGCATAGCTTATACCACTTGCTCCGTCAACATAAACCATATTGTAAGTGGTTCGTTCATCATTTTTTTGAAATACAGCAGCATGTATAATATCCTTACCAATAAATACTTTGTCTGATACCTTCACCACTTTCATGATACCTGACTTGGTAAATGCAATGATATCATCATAGTCAGTGCAATCACATAGAAACTCGTCTTTTTTCAAGCTTGTTCCAATAAAACCTTCTGCTTTGTTAATGTAAAGTTTTGTGTTGGCTATAGCTACTTGCTTAACCTGTATGGTATCAAACTCTTTGATTTCAGTTTTACGTTCTTTCCCTTTACCGTACTTTTTTTGTAAGCCTTCATAATAAGCAACTGCATAATCAACCAAGTTATTTAAATGATGTTTGGTTTCTTTTATGTTAGCCTCAATATCTTTGATTTGCTGAATTAAATCCTCAATATCTAATTTATAAATACGTCTAACAGGCTTATCCGTTAATTTTAAAAGATCTTCGCGTTCAATTGGTTTTTTGAATTTCTTTTTGAAAGGATCAAAAGCTTTATCAATAGCATCAATCACTTTATCCCAATTCAAATGCTTTTTCTCTAATTCTTGATAAATTTTTTCTTCAAAGAATATTTTTTCCAAACTTGTAAAATGCCATTTACTCTCTAATTCTTTTAATTGAATTTCTAGTTCTGCTTTCAATAAACCCTTAGTATGTTCAACTGAATGTTTTAATAAATCACTTGCACCTAAAAACTGTGGGCGATTATTTACAATAACACATGCATTAGGTGATAAACTAATTTCACAATCAGTGAAGGCATATAAAGCGTCAATGGTAATATCTGGAGAAATGCCTGTTGCTAAATCAATTTGAATTTCAACTTCAGCAGCAGTAACGTCCGTTACTTTTTTAATTTTTATTTTACCCTG